>Ga0194125_10001105_pt1 | contig 45754 bp, 41 predicted proteins | sample TA2KigC250mmetaG_FD_148626 | JGI IMG/M metagenome (GOLD analysis project Ga0194125, IMG submission 148626) | Freshwater microbial communities from Lake Tanganyika, Tanzania - TA2015034 Kigoma Deep Cast 250m | ecosystem: Environmental > Aquatic > Freshwater > Lake | place: Tanzania: Lake...
CCTGACCCAGGTGATGTTGACATTTTTCTCCTGATGAAGAACACCTTTGATGCAAGCCAGTTATCTGGGGAAACTGCCCTTTTGTTTAATCATATAGTGACACAAAACTATGAGGGAGCCAGCATCTTTTGGATACGGCGTTTAGCTGCTCTTGAGGGAGAGGAAGCAACGGTGGAATACTGGCAGCTTAAGCGAGATGGTGCCAGGCGAGGCATTGTCGAGGTGATTAGCAATGATTAGGAATGACCAGGAACTTCAGGTGACGCTGGAACGTATTCGATACTTTCAACGACAGGTTACTCACTTACGTCATGCCGAACAGAATCTGACTAATTATCGGTTGTCGGTGAGTGGCTATTTGGTGGAACTTGATAGAATGAATTTGGAGGTCCGAGAGTATCTGTGGTCGCATCCCAGTGAGGTGGTCAGCGTTGCCATGCAGATAGTCGCCTGAGATACAAGCAGAAAGAATCATGATACAACGAAGATTTCGATGCCAATATTGAGGTTATACTACCCGACGGAGTTCTCAATATAGATTTTGAGTTAAAGATGGCTGAAAAAAGTGTTGATTTACAGAGAAAAGAAGGATATAATATACTAATTTTAACAGTGGTTTCTATTGCGATAAATTTTTAGTTTTAAAAGCCCACCTCTAAAAGGCAAGAGGGGGTACCGATAATCTATCGGAGGTGTATAAGATTAGCAGGGTAAATCGGCAAATTAGAGCAAGAGAAATTTTAGTTATTGATGAAAATGGCGCTAAAATTGGCAATATGTCACCTTATGAGGGGATGAAACTTGCTCAAGAGAGGGGACTGGATTTAGTCGAAGTAGCGCCCAATGCGCGGCCGCCCGTTTGCCGCATCATGGACCATGGCAAGTACATGTACGAACAAAGCAAGCGGGAAAGAAGCGCGAGAAAGCATCAGAAAGTCATTAAAATCAAAGAGGTTAAATTTAAGCCTGATACTGCTGAACACGATTATCAATTTAAACTTCGACATACCGAAAAATTTCTAAAGTCGGGCGATAAAGTTAAAGCAACTGTTATTTTCAAAGGGCGGGAAGTTGTTCACTCGCATTTAGGAAAGCAAATGCTTGAACGGTTAGCCCAGGACCTTAGTGCAATCGGCGTTGTTGAACAGATGGCTAAAATGGCGACTAACAGGGCAATGGTTATGATTCTGGCACCTAAAGAAGCGGAATAACCAGGGTTGCGATACGGCTTTGCCTACTCAACCCTTCAGCAAGTTCAGGGCAAGCTCTAAAGGTTATATCGAAGGAGAGAATAATAATGCCAAAAATGAAGACCTGTAAGGGAGTTAAAAAGCGATTCAAATTAACGGCTAAGGGAAAAATCAAAAGAGCCAGAAGTTATTCGAATCATCTATTCATGTCAAAATCATCAAATAGAAAAAGACGCTTGAGAAAGTCCGCTTTAGTTCACTCGACTGATGTAAAAAGGATTAAGCGGGCGTTACCTTACGGTTAAAAAGTGAGAGAAATGAGAAACCGAGTTTTTTGGAAAAACTCGGTTTCTATGAAAAAGGAGAAGTTTGAACAATGTCCAGGATTAAACGTGGCGTTGCTGCCAGAAAACGTAAAAATAGAATTCTTAAAAATTCCAAAGGCTACAGAGGAGGACGTAACAATCTGATTAGGTCTGCTGTTGAAGGAGTCGAAAAAGGTTGGAATTACGCTTATCGTGACCGTAGAAACCGAAAGCGAGAATTTAGAAATCTGTGGATTGCGCGAATTAACGCGGCTGCGAGAATACATGGATTGTCCTATAGTCGGTTTATGGATGGTCTGAAAAAAGCAGGAGTTGATTTAAACAGAAAAGTTCTCGCGGATATGGCTATTTTCGACTCGGCAGCCTTTGGCAAGTTAGCAGAAATCGCTAACGCGCAGTTAGCTTAACATTATACAATAATCAATACTTCACATTGTAGAGCCTGCACTAAGTGTAGCGAAGTGTCGATTTTCTAAAATCGACTTAGGGATAGATGGAAAAATTCTGAATAAAAATAATATACAGAATTTTTTCCGTCTAATAACAAGTTAGCAAGGCAACAGTACAATAATGATTACATAACCCAATATAAAGTTCAAAGGAGGAATCTATGGCAGACACGAAGAAAATCGGTCACTATTGAGTCGAAATCCATGAACCAAAGACAGTCGAATCCCTGGGTGAATGGGCTAGAGTTGTATTTGACCTGAAATGGACCACGGATAAGGGAGCAACCGTCCACCTAAAACCGGAGTGGGGACCGAAAGCAAAACCAGATGAAAAGCCAAAGTATGGACTAGGCAAGACTCTACGTGAACACGAGCAAAGCCACATAGATGATTACCTAAAGATTCTCGCAAATCAGCAGCCGCCCATGTCGCCAACACATGAAGAGTATGGTGACTATATGGACCATACCTTAAACCTGCTGAGCACGTGCTCCCAATTTCACACAGACCAGGTGAAGAAACCTGAAGACCCATTGTGGAAGGAATGCAAAAACATCCTCAAATGGTGAGCAATCGCAATCCATCCTCTTAAGGTATAAAGGAAGGTGTCAGATATATGCCGAGTATTGAATATGATAAAGAGGATGAAGAAATGCCTTCGCTAAATCATAGTTATATTTCTGTTCAGCTCCTTCGTCAACTGCTTGAGAATGAGAAAATTGAGCCTCTCCCAAGATTGACTTTGGATATTGCTAACGGATTAACCCCTGATATTTCAATTTTTCCCAAAGGGCAGATACAGCCGAATTTTTTTCATGATGTTTCTAAATTTCAACAAATGCCTATTTTAGCAATTGAAGTGATTTCATCAAGTCAGACTATTGAGGAATTACTGGAAAAGGCGGCACAATTAGTTGAGGCGGGAGTTAAAGTCGTCTGGACAATAGAACCGCATAGCAAGAGTGTATTTGTTACCACCTCGTCTGAAGAAAAGTTGTTCCACGCCGAAGTCGTTGAAAATGAGGCGATTAAAGTCGATTTTGCCAAGGTATTTGGTCAGCAAGCGTAAAGTGCATTGGGGATAGCGTAACCAAACTTTTTCTTTTCCTAAAAGAAAAAGTTTGATCAAAAAGAAAAGAAGAGGGAAAAAACGTAACACACCGTTTCCTAAATGCCTACGCCAGCCGTTTCCGTTGACGGCGGGAATCTCTGGTTTTATAAACATCAACAGGCAAACGGCGAGTTTTGGTTTGTCTAACGTGTTTCGGCAAATCCCCGCTACAACTGAACTTGGTCGTTAGATGGACGATTTTGAGGGAGAATAAGCAAAGTGAGCAACAATGTATCAGCAACACAAGAAGCTATAGTCACCTTGAACGTTCAACAATTGGAAGAGATAATTCGCAAGGTGGTTCGTGAAGAACTCATGGACTTCGTCATGCAGGAGCAGGGAATATTTAACCTCAATAAGGACTCTCTGCTTTATGAGGATATGGAAGAGATTCTTGAACGGAAAAAATCAAATCAATTGAAATTTCACACCCACAAGGAAGTTTGGAATGGATGAATATCAAGCGATTTATGAAGACCGATTCGGCCGAAATCTTGCTCGCTACTCAAATTTACGTCAACGTATTCAGCGGAGAGTTAAGCCAATCCTCAAAGATCCTTATGATGGCACAGAACGTCTTGGACAAGTTTCTGGAGGATTAGATTTGCGGGGTTGCCGTAGTGCTCGGGTGGGTAGAAACTTTCGGATTATTTTCGTAATTTGTGAAGAATGTCGGCACATAAAAGAGTGTCAGTATTGTTTCTGCGAGGGTAGGGAGGACGAAACCGTTGTTTATTTCGGAAGCACTGGGCAGGTGGAATTCCGAGTTGAAGAATCCAATCCGCCGAAAACGATTCGCGTACAAATGAGAATACCATCACACGGACTTGGCAGGTCATTCAGTTTACTCAGTACACGGGAAACATTCCAATGCCTGAATAGCGTAGGGTGACAGAGCAGGTTAGGCACGCTTGCAGCAGTCGTGGGATTACAGGAGAACAATGAACGTTCGTTTTTATATCGATCCGGAAACGGGTCTCCCTCATATTTACAACCATGATGTTGATGAAGATGAGGTTGAAGATGTGTTACGGAATCCCGGTGAAGACCGAGTAGGTCGTGAGGAATCACGAGTTGCCATCGGACAAACCCGGTCGGGACGTTATCTACGGGTCATTTATGTTCCAGATGTTGAGCCAGATAGCGTTTTTGTAATTACGGCCTACGAGTTGAAAGGCAAACCCTTAACAGCGTATCGACGACGCCAACGGAGGCGAGGAAGACGATGAAGCAGAGCAAATTTCCCCCCAGTTGGGATGAAAAACGAGTTCAGAAAGTCATTGCTCACTACGAGCAACAGACAGAGGCTGAAGCCGTAGCGGAGGATGAAGCAGCGTTTGGAGACCTGTCCCAAACGGTCATAGAGATCCCCAAAGAATTAGTTCCCGCAGTCCGTGAGCTGCTTGCCAAACATCTGGGCAACAAGGTGATGCAATCAGGTTAAGCCATGACAGATTAGCGTTTAGCCTTAACTTACGCACAAGGACAATACATGAGTATCTTTGAGAACCTTACCCGTTTCGTTCAACGGGTATTCAAGACCAATCTGGAGATATTTCTCGAAGCCTTGAAACTTAGCCCCAATGCTCAAGGGTATGTAAGCGGCTCAATAACTGAAATTCTGTTGAAGAAGAAACTCGAAGAAGAATATGGATTTGAAGTAAAGAGAATTAGAGAGAAATGGGAAGGCAAAAAGCACTCTCACCATCACGGCGATTTTTACTTCAGAAGGCCTGACTCTCCCTATTGGTACGTAATGGAGTCAAAGGGAGTCAAATCCAATTCGGAAAAATGGCATAGACTTTACAATTTCGAAAACCTAAAAAATTTCCTGATTACCCATGACAACAAAATCCCGTGGGTAAATGGCCGCCGAGATGTTGAGCGACAGGTAACTGAATGGATTTACGCCAATCTGCCCAAGTTCCAGGATGAGTGCTCGTCCAACCTCTACGAGTACGAAGAAGTCCAGAAATACAAAACCAAGCGCGAAACAGAAAAGGCGAGAGCCATCGTTGCCTTGCGCAGTTACACGCGAGACCAAATCAATGACATGATTGAAGCGCGCCTGAACTACGTGACGTCAAGAGTAAAAGTCCTGGAAACGCACTTTGTTTCAGGCACATCGGGGTCAAGTGAAAGGACATAGGCAACCCCACGCAAGGACGAGTTCAATGTTATAGCCATTGATATTGTTCTTCGGTATCCCGAACACAAATTTCTATTTGCCAATCCCCAAAATCTAGAGTCATCGGGAGATGACCCCAACCATCTCCAGCAAAACTATGTCATGGGTTTTGTATTCACCGATGAGCAAAGCGATGTGATTGCTTCGCAAGGCTCGCAACCTTCGGCTTTGAACATTACGGATGACTGGTACGAAGACTTGAATGACGTTTATGATACATTAGACCCCGAAGATTCTGTCAATGAGAGAGATATGCAAATTGATAACAGGTACATGGTGCTAAACGAAAACGACGAGTAATTTATCAAAATGATCGAAAAGTATCTGAATACATCCACCATACAGCAAGGAAGAAAAATCAGAGAACAGCAACTTCTCTTCTCTGAAGATAGTTTGCTGCCGCAAAACCTACCGCGCCCGCACGAACTGCGCCCCGCGCATAATCTCTCCGCCATATTCGATGAATGCCATAATTACATTTACGCCAATGAAGGATTACTCAAGGACAAGATATTTCACGAAATGGTAAAACTGCTTGTCATGAAACTCTATGATGAGCAGAACTCTACAAAACGCGGTTTGCAGTTTGGCATTACTTCAAGTGAGTATAGAAGCATACTTGCGAATGCACCAGGTAATTTTGAAGCGCGTATCAGCAAGCTGTTTGACACAGTACGGAATAAGTATCGCTCTTTATTTTCGGATGGTTCACTGAAACTCAAACCCCCGACATTGGCTTATATTGTGGGGCGATTGCAGTATGTCAGCCTTACCGAAACACCTGGCGACGTTAAAGGCGAAGCCTTCCAGGCATTTGTATATCGGCATCAACGTGGTGACCGTGGTGAATTTTTCACGCCTTATCCTATCGTAAGACTCGCGGTTGAAATGATAGCCCCCAAGCCAAATGAAAGGGTAATTGACCCCGCTTGTGGAAGTGGTGGTTTTCTTATTCAAACCATCTTATATGTCTGCCAAAATAATCCCAATGTTGATAAGGCGGCTTATATCCAGGAGCATATTCGCGGCATTGAGTTTAATCCCGATGTCGCGCTATCCGCGATGATTCGACTCGCATTCGAAGGCGGCGCAGGAACAGAGATTATTTGCACGAATGCTCTGGTCGAGAATGAAGCACTTAACAACGCTTTGTGCCCTGTGCTCATCAACGCTTCCACTAATAGATGCTGGTTTTGTGCCTTGTGCTCCTCAACTGATTTTACTGTAAATACAGGATATGAGCACAACGCACAAACATTTGATATTGTTCTTACCAATCCGCCTTTTGGTAGCAAAGGCAAGGTGGACGACCAAAGGATTCTCAAGTCCTACCTATTGGCTCGTAGGTGGAGTAAAATACAAAACAAAGGCCACGAAAGTAAAAACGATGACTGGAAAATGACAAGAAATGTTCTGGCAGGGCAATCACCAGAAATTCTGTTTATTGAGAAAAGTCTGAAACTATTGCGCCCTGGCGGACGGATGGCGATTGTCTTGCCCGATGGTTTACTTCAAAACGTTTCCAATAGCCATATCAGGTTCTGGATTCGTTCCCAGGCAAAAGTGTTGGGCGTCGTATCCATTCCACCAGAAGCCTTCGTACCGTATGGCACGGGTATTAAGACATCTCTGCTTTTGCTCCAAAAATTACCTGAAGTGATGGCCACTTCAGCCACCGATTCAGAAAAAGTGTTCATGGCTCGATTACATAAGATTGGCTATGACGTGAAAGGACAGCCAATCTACAAGCGCGATGATAACGGAAGATTGTTGAGAACATCATCGGGAAGGTACATTGTTGATGATGACATAGACGAGATTGCATCTGCGTACAACCAGTTCAAGGATGGCAGAGTAGAAATCGAAAGCGAAACAATAGAGCGTCCGGGGTGTGGGGAGTACACCCCCACTTACGCTGTTCCAGCAAAATTGTTAAATTCGCGCTTGGATGTGGAGCATTATCAGCCAGAAGACCAAAAACTTCTGGAGCGCCTGCAAGCAAACGGTGCTAAACAGTTATGCGAAATAGCAGATATTCTCAATGAAACAGATGACTTTCGCTTAGTATCTAATGGCGAGATACGATACATTGCCATCTCTGACGTTGACGCGCGTGCAATGCAGGTTGTTTCCCAACAAAGCATTAAGCCGCATGAAGCGCCTTCAAGGGCAACGTACCGCGTACGAACAGGAGATATTATCACAGCCATAGCAGGGGCAAGCACAGGCACGCCTCGTCATGCCGCCGCATTTATTACCGAAGATGAAGATGGAGCTATTTGTTCTAATGGCTTTGCTGTACTCCGTAATATTCATGGCGTAGAACCGCTATTCTTGTTATCCTATATGCGCACCGAATATTATTTGCGCCAGGTTAGACGTCTTATGACTGGCCATGCCATTCCCGCAATATCTATAGAAGATTTATCAAAGGTGCTAGTTCCTCTTCCACCGAGAGAAGTGCAGAAGCAAGTAGCCAATACGATTGCCTCTATTCTAACCATGCGTAAAGAAGCATTAAAGACAGGAGAAAAAGTCGTAGCGGAGACCGAGGCTTTGATTGGTCAATTAGGTTGAATTACACCCAAAATCCGGCCAGCAAGTTCTAAGATTATCCTATAGTCGGTTTATGGATAGCCTGAAGAAAGCAGGAGTTGATTTAGGTAATTTTCAATATTAAACTGGGATGGTCAAAATATTATACGAAATTTTTCTGTTTAATAACAAATTAGGCAGATTGCAATTGCGTATAACATTTATATATGAAATTGTGCCCGATATGTTTTCAGTAAGACAATCTTATAATGAACTGAAAGGAGTGTAAGTTATGGCGGCAAACGTATTTGTCAGCTATGACCACGATGATCAAAAACAGGTTGGAGGGTTCAGGCTGCTCAAGAACAATCCCAAACATCCGTTGGATTTTCACGATCATTCCTTGAAAGAACCTGTCACAGGCAGAAGTGGAAAGTCCATCAAATACCCACCAAGTGACCCTCGGTCAAAACCAGTGCGTGATGAAATTCTTAAGAAATTTGATAGGTGCTCAAAACTTGTCGTTCTTATAGGAGATGGTACACACAAGAGTGATTGGGTTGAATGGGAGATTAACACTTTCTTTAAAATGAAAAAGGAACTTTCGGGGGAGAATACTTGGAAAAGAATTCGAGGAATGACTCTCAAAGGTTCCGACCAAGCAACGATACCTAGTGCTCTATTAAATCAATCAACAAAAGTATTGGCGTGGGATCCAGAGGCTCTTGATAAGTGGTTAGATCAAGATCCTGACGCATAAGGAGGGAATGTAAATGTCCGCAGCAACCATTTTATTCACAGACATAGTCAGTTTTTCCACGAAGCCAACAGCGGAACAGCGGCGGCTTGTTGAGGCTCTTACATCCGAGGTTGTACATGAATTGCGCACACTATTGATTCCACCGTTGGATACACCGAGTATTGTTGCATTACCAACTGGCGATGGCCTCGCATTGGCATTTCTTCATCGAACTAACCAACCTTGGAATCGCACCACTATCTTGAGCGTTATTCTCAAGATGCATCAATGGGCACACAATCAGTCCTCGCCTCGCAATTTAGTGAATCTTAGAGTTGGGGTTCATGTAGGCGCCGTCGAACTCGTCACTGATATCAATGGCAAAGCTAACGTATGCGGCGATACGATTAATTATGCGCAACGGGTGATGGATGCAGCTAATCCACGTCAAACGCTCTTCTCGGAAGCAGCTTTCAGGGAATATGTTGGAACTGAATCTCCCTTTTGCATCACACCTCCCTTCTCTGAAGATTTGAGAGCTGATTTTCACGGACCTATAGAGGTATACGCAAAGCATGGTCTTCAAATACTCGTTTACAAACTGGTCCTTGAACCGCTGCAACCTTATTGGTCGAACGAAGATCCAATTGCAAAGCAATTAATGCTGGTAACATTAACTCCCTTGCCCAAGGAGGTTGTCGGCTCGTTCAGTGAGCAGATTCAACAAGCAACACACATCGCCTTTATCCAACTCACTGGTGATAGGTTCATATCAAACTTCAACGATGGCAAGATTCAGTTCTCAAAACAACTAAAACGTTTCTGGGTGTTCATGCCATCTCCTGAAATATATGCGAACCTTCACTTGACCGAACCCCAAGCCACCCCTCAACTGGTCAAGGAGTGTGTTCACAAATGGCAGGATTTGTTCGCCACATTGAAGACGCAATTCCCGAATGCTGATTTCAAACTCGGACTATTCAAGGAGCCACCATACTTCGGGGCTTCATTTATTGACTGGGAACGTCCTGGTGGAAAGATACACGTCAGTCCTTATGTGTGGAATGTAGCCGCACCAAATTGTCCTGGATACGATATGTATTGGGTCGGCCAGAAGCCATCAGCCATTTATGAGACCTACGTTGAAGGTCTTCAATATCTTCATCGAAGCACCGAAAACGAACTGACAAAATGAGAGAATATTGAGGGGCATGCCTAATAAAGCGGTCAAATTGTTGGGATGAATTTCAGAGGAGGCACCAGCAATGAAGAATTACCACCATATTAGCAATATTAGATTTGAGGGAGACTTCCTGCTCCTAAGTATTGGCGGTGAAGAAAGAAAATTCAGATTGAAAAAAATATCATCCACTCTTGAAAAAGCATCAGAGAAGGAAAGGAACACTTTTGAAATCTCACCATCAGGATATGGAATACACTGGCCTTTATTAGATGAAGATATCTCCATAGACGGTTTGCTTGGAATTGCCCATACTCTAAAATGGAAAAAAAGATTGCATAACAAATCCCTGCGTCTGACAGCGGGGGCTGGGCCGCGGTTGTGAAAGTTTTGAGGTATGTGAAGTTTTTGCTTTGCTTATAACAAATATTAATATTGATAACAACTGTGAAGGAGATAAGTAGGTTGGCGTCAACTCCGAACAGAGATAAGGTGTCACCGGCTGAAAGCGCCTTTTTGGAGCCGTCAACTGAATTTCACTCTGGAGTTGCCAAACTGAACTGGTAATTAGATTTCCAAAGTCTCAAAGACTTTGGAAATCTGTAAAGTAGGTTTGCGCCGGCGGTTTCACCGTTATCGAACAAAATGAAGTGGACAGGCGAATTATATAGTTGTAAGAAACCCGTTTTCTCAGAGAAAACGGGCTTTTGGCGAGGCCTGTCAATAAGGGTGGTACCACGGAAGTATTTAAAAAGGCTTGTAACTTTCGTCCCTATGGCGAAGTTACAAGCCTTTTTTATTTTTGTGAAAGACTGAGAAACCGAGTTTTTCCGAAAAACTCGGTTTCTATGATGTTTGAGGTGAAAGAATATGCAAGAAAAACTGAAGCTGATGGAAAAAGAAGCAATCGAAGAACTAAAGTCTGTCGAAAATGTTGAGCAACTTGAATCCATACGGATTAAGTATTTTGGACGCAGAGGACGTTTAACCGAAGTTATGAGGGGTATCTCTCAACTTTCCAAAGAGGAACGTCCTGTTATCGGTCAACTTGCTAATGAAATCAGGGAACGTCTGAATCAAGAGTTTGATGGGGTTACGGTTAGACTAAAACAGAAAGAGCGAGAGGGTAGTTTAGCGGCTGAGACCATAGATATCACTCTGCCGGGCAGGCGTCCGCAGTTGGGCCGAAAACATCCAATCACTCAGACATTTGACCGAATTCAAGAGATTTTCCTGAACATGGGTTTTGCTATTGCCGAAGGTCCCGAAGTAGAAACGGACTATTATAATTTCGAGGCGTTGAATACACCGGCGCATCATCCCGCGCGTGATATGCACGATACGTTCTATATTTCCGAAAATGTTCTGCTGCGAACGCATACATCGCCTATGCAAATTCGGTTTATGGAACAACATAAGCCACCGATTCGCATCATTGTGCCTGGCAAGGTGTATCGACGCGACGCAGATATCACCCACAGCCCCATGTTTCATCAAGTGGAAGGTTTGCTGGTGGATAAACGAGTGACCTTCAGCGAATTGAAGGGCACCCTAACGGCATTCGTGCAACAGATGTTCGGTGAAAAAACCGCCTTGCGTTTTCGACCAAGTTTCTTCCCCTTTACAGAACCCAGCGCTGAAGTTGACATCTCTTGTATCATCTGCGGCGGCAAAGGATGCCGAACTTGTTCTCAAACCGGATGGTTGGAAGTTCTCGGCGCAGGTTCTGTTGACCCTGAAGTTTTCAAAGCGGTGGGATATGACCCCGAAGAGATAACGGGTTTTGCTTTCGGCATGGGGGTTGACCGCATCGCCATGTTGCGCTATGGAATTAACGATATTCGGTTGCTTTTTACGAATGATATGAGATTTTTGAGGCAGTTCTAAAAACTACATAGAAACCAAGTTTTTTGAAAAAACTTGGTTTCTGAACAATATCGGGAGGAACACACAATGAAATTCAGCATCAAATGGCTGAAAGATTTTGTTGATTTCGACCATTCAGCGGAAGAATTAGCGGATTTATTGACCATGTCAGGTGTTGAGGTAGAAAATATAGAGCGATTGGACAGTGGATTAGATAAGGTTGTCGTCGGTAAAATTATGAATCTGAGGAAGCATCCAAAAGCAGATAAATTAGTGCTATGTGATGTTGATGTCGGAGAAAAAACGGTACAGATTGTATGCGGCGCGCCGAATGCTCGTGAGGGATTGGTTGCTCCCGTAGCATTGGTCGGGGCAACGTTGCCCGCTGGAATAGAAATTAAACCCGTCCGTTTGCGCGGCGAGTCTTCGTATGGCATGATATGTTCGGAAAAAGAATTAGGCTTTTCAGAAGATGCATCGGGCTTGATGGAACTCTCTCCTAATTTACAGGTGGGTATGCCGTTGCCGCAAGCTCTTGGACTTGACGATGTTGTGTTGGAATTAAACCTCACGCCCAACCGCCCGGATTGTCTGAGCATCTTTGGCGTGGCGCGAGAACTTAGCGCTATTCTGGACAATCCGCTTCGACTGCCTGAAATTTCAATGCCAGAAAGCGATACGGAAGCTAATAGTGTAACTTCTGTAACTATCAATGACCCTGATTTATGCCCGCGTTATGCGGCAAGGATTATTCGCGGAGTTAAAATTGCGCCATCTCCTGCATGGATGCAACAACGTTTGGAGGCTGTTGGGTTGCACGGGATAAACAATGTCGTCGATGTTACGAATTATGTCCTCATGGAGTTAGGCCATCCTTTGCATGCGTTCGATTATCATAAACTTGCGGAAAATCGCATTATCGTTCGCAGAGCTTTTCCCGGCGAGGAGATTGTTACCATTGACAAGGAATCACGTACTTTGACCGATGATATGCTGGTAATTGCCGACGCTGAAAAAGCTGTGGCATTAGCGGGGATAATGGGAGGATTTGACTCTGAAGTTACTGAAAATACAACCGATGTGCTTTTGGAAAGCGCATATTTTAATCCTGTTAGCATTCGGAAAACAGCGCGAGCATTGAAGATGGACACGGAAGCATCTTATCGCTTCGAACGTGGAGCGGATATTGAGGGACTTATCACATCGCTCAACCGCGCGGCTCAACTTATTCACAAGATAGCAGGAGGCGAGGTGTGCAGAGGCATTGTGGACGCCTACCCCGTAAAATATGGACCTGAAGTCTGGCGACTTCAGCCACCGAAAATCCACCTTCGTTTTGAGCGAGTGAACTTTTTGTTGGGAACGGATTTAAAAAGAGAAGAAATGAAAGATATCCTCACGCGTTTGAAACTCGAAGTCTCAGATGAAACTTCGAGCAAAGGTATGCTGAAAGTTACCGCGCCGACGTTCCGACCAGATATCACACGCGAAGTTGACTTGATTGAAGAGATTGCGCGAATTTGGGGTTATGATAAAATTCCCACGGTTCTGCCCACCGGAGATATTCCGTTAGTAAAAGAGGACATCAAAATAACTCTCCGAGAAAAAGCCAAATCCGTCATGCTCAGTTGTGGCTTAACGGAGGCAGTAAATTATTCGTTCTACAGCCCCAAAGCCTTTGACGCTATCTGTCTGCCCATGGATAGTCCACATCGAAAAACGATTACGTTGCAGAAACCGTTGAGCGAAGAACAATCTATCATGAGAACAACACTTATTCCTAGCCTATTGGAGAATGTGCGATGGAATATCAATCATCAGACGCCGAATATTAAATTATTCGAGTTGGCGCGTATTTTTACCTCACCCCCCAACCCCCCTCTCCACAAGCTTGTGGAGAGGGGGACAGGGGGTGAGGTTCCCGAAGAACGTGAAATGATAGCAGGAGTTATCTCCGGCTTGATGAGTTCAGGCTTATGGAATGATAAAACGCGGGAAACCGACTTCTTCGATATCAAGGGAATAGTGGAAGACTTACTTGAGGAATTTGGAGTTGCCGAATACGAGGTGAATCCGATAAACTATCTAACTCTACACCCCAGGAAATCAGCTCAGATTAAAATGAATCAAGAAATCTTTTGTATAATGGGGGAAGTACATCCAAACGTTTTGGATAACTATGATATTTCTCAGAAAGTGTATATCTTTGAGATGGATTTCGATAAACTAACGGAATATTACCGCAATTTACTCCGTGAATCGCCAGATTTAGTGCATTTTCAACCTCTTTCGCAGTTCCCAAGTGTATTCCGAGACTTAGCTATTATTGTCCCTGAAAACATTTCCTCTGAAGAAGCAAAGCGCATAATTCAAACAACAGGTGGAGAATTAATCGCTTCTCTCAAACTCTTCGATGTCTATACAGGTCAGCCAGTTCCTGAAGGAAAAAAGAGTCTGGCATATTCTATTGAATACAATTCAAAATCCGGGACTCTAACTGACGATTCCGTGGAAGTCATCCATCAGAAAATTATCTCTCAACTCGCCCAAAAGCTGGGAGCGGAATTGAGAATGTGATTATTTCACCAATGTCAGAGGCCGCGGAAGAAAGATTACGTTTCAAAAATCGACAGGAAAATAAGGAAGGATGGAAGGATAGGTGGGTTACTTCCATCCTTCCACATCGTAATTGTAGCCGAATTTGCCCAAATTCGAGGCTGCCTTTTTCCCTACGGTCTTGCGCCTCAGGCTTCTACTAACCTTCAGTTGTCCGTAATTAGAGAACGGAAGGTTAGTAAAATATGGATGCGTTAGAACTCCTGCGTATCATCTCAGGCGGTGAAAATGAAACAGTAGAGGTCAAAAGAATTCTATGTGTTTCCTTTGCGCTCTCTTACTCTATTCCAATTATTTCTTTTGATTAAACTTTTCGTTAAGAAAGAAAAGTTTGGTTACTGACGAGGAAAATAGCAAATATGCCTGAAAACATAAGAAGAATAGCTACCGCTATTGTGAAAAAACTGAATAATGCGGGATACCATGCGCTATTTGCGGGCGGGTGTGTGCGAGATGAGATAATGGGCATCGAACCCGATGATTACGACATTGCCACTGATGCGCGCCCGGATGAAGTTATGGCGATTTTTGAAAAGACTGTATCTGTGGGCGCGCAATTCGGCGTAGTTTTAGTTGTTATAGATGATATTCCATTTCAGGTAGCGACATTTCGCGCTGATGGCAGATACATCAACGGCAGACATCCCGAAAATGTCCGTTTATCCGCTTCCGCTGAAGAAGATGCGCTACGCCGGGATTTTACCATCAATGGCTTGATGTTCGACCCTATCGCGGGAAAATTGTACGATTACGTCAACGGTAAAAGGGATATCGAAGATGGAATTATCAGATGTATCGGCGAACCGAGGGAAAGATTCACCGAAGACAAACTTCGCCTGATGCGCGCTGTGCGTTTTTCCGCGAGGTTTGGATATCGAATAGAAGACAAGACACTTGAAGCCCTCAAAGAACTTGCGCCGACCATTCTCGAAGTCAGTTATGAGCGAATACAGATGGAGCTTGTGAAAATATTTACAGGCAAAAACGCTGGAACAGGTTTGCAACTCCTACACGATACCGGGCTTTTGAGACAGGTGTTGCCCGAAGTCAGCGCAATGGTCGGCATCCCTCAACCACGCAAATTTCATCCGGAAGGAGATGTATTCACCCACACCAAACTCGCCCTTGATAGTCTTACTGACCCTTCGCCTGTGCTTGCTTTCGCCGCTTTGCTACATGACGTGGGCAAACCGCGGACGCTTACAATCACTGATAGAATCAGATTTTATGAACACAATAGAGTCGGCGCTGAAATTGCAGACAAAATTTGCACAAGACTACGGTTTTCTAACGATGAACGTGAAAGAATTGTCGCCTGCGTCGAAAATCATATGACCTTTATGAACGCCCAAAAGATGAAAAGAAGTAGTTTGAAGCGGTTGTTTCAACGGGAGACATTTTGGGATGAGTTAGAGCTCCACAAAGCTGATTGTTTAGCAAGTCATAGGGATTTGGAAAACTGGGAGTTTTGCTTGCGCAGGTTTGAAGAATACGGCGCGGAGGAAATTAAACCGGAACCGTTGATAAATGGACATGACCTAATCAATTTAGGATACACCCCCGGCCCAATATTCAAAGAAATTCTAAGCGCAGTCGAAGAAGCGCAACTGGATAATCAAATAAGGACGAAAGAGGAAGCGTTAAAGTTTGTGATGGAAAATTTCTCAAACGAGTGATTTGGACTATCCACGGGCATGGTTCAAATTTTCGCAAAAATTAATTGACAATAAGGAAGGGAAGGAAGGAAAGGAAGATTGAATATTGAACGCGGTTTACCTAAAGCTTCCTACAATCTTCAATCTTCAACAGTCAATCATCAATCCCTAAAGCCAACACCGTAGCTTCAACTTATGTCTTTAGACCGGTGAAAAGACCTTCGCCAATTCTTAGTGGCATTCGGCTTTAGCCTGCTTTTTTCGACTTAGCGTGGTGATTAATCACAACGTCAAGAAGCCCGACGGCTTCAGCCTCGGGTTTTATTTTAACTCGCGTGGGGAATTTCTGCAAAAAAATTTCATTTTTCAATTTCTCTCCACAAATTCATTCAAAATTCATTCAAAATTCATTCGTGAAATGTATAATTAAGGCAAAATTTAAAAGGAGAAATTTTTTCAGTGAATCAATCTGATAAAAATTTCAAAACTCGCTATGGCTCATTTCTACTTTTGGTTCGGCAAGACGCGCCGGGCGTGCTGAGAGGACAGATAAAGCATGTACAATCTGATGATGAAAGCCCGTTTGCCACTCTCAACGATATTTTACGGTTCATTGAAGCGCATATTCAGCCACCGAACCAGGAATGGAAATGAGTAGAGTCAAAACTCATAATGGTTCACAAAATATAATAAGGAGGATTTTGTTATGAAACGCATTACGTTTAAAGCATCTTTGCTGATGCTGGCTTTAATGGTTTCCTTGCCAACATGGGCAGGGACGTATGTGGAAAACTTTGACGATGGGAACTTTGATGGTTGGGAGATATTCGATGCTGGAAAACCCGGTTCCCAATGGACGGTGGAAGACGGCGTGCTGACGTGCAGGCGTGAGATTATCTGGATGTCTGACCTTCTCTTTGGAGAAGAAGATTGGCGGAATTACACAATAGAGTGTGATTCCAGGATATTAGAACCGCTTGATGAGACTTACGGAATGGCTCTTGACCTTAGGGTAACATATCCAGAGGGTGATGAGAGCAAAACCAATGATGTTACATGTCTGGCCAGCAGAAGTGATAAAATGGCAACTATATGGCCATGGATTAACGGTGAATTTCCGGATCAAAAAACCTCAAGTGATTTCCCCTCAAGTGATTTCGACTGTGAGTTAGGTCGCTGGTATAGGCTCAAAGGAGTTGCTCATGAGGATACCTTCGAGTTCTACCTTGATGGAAGACTTGTGGCGTCCTATACTGATGACCGAATCAAAACAGGGCGCGTCGGTGTTATGGCTGCCGGCGCATCTGTATTACAGTTTGACAATATTATCATCACCGGTGATGACGTGCCGGATAACACTGATTCGCTGGTTGAGGGAGATTTATTGGCGATGATGTATTGGTTCGAGGAGGCATGGAGGTCCCGTAACGCAGATTTATACTTCTCCATCTTTACGGATGATTACATCTCTGACTGGCCACCATATCCACCTAAGAACAAGGAAGAAACCAGACCCATCGCTGAATATTATATGACAACCTGCCCAATTTATGTTCTTGATGGGGCTTTTCATAAGGCTTCTGCTAAAGACGGGGTTGGGTTTATGGAACATACCGACACTTATCTGTGGCCAGATAACGGTGTCCCGGTAGAGGAATTCCATATATGCTTGCTGGATTATGATAGACCAAAGCCATGGAAAATCACAGTATATTTAGATTCTGCGACCAGTCTAATCCAGGCAGGAGTAATGCCCCGGCGTAACCTGGGTGATATGGTACCATCCTTCCCGCTTCCCGGGCCTGAGGCAACAGGTCTGTCTCCTATGGAGGCAAGCGCTGAACTCCTCAAAAGACTGAATTCCCATGACCTGCCAAACGTGGCAAAAATGCTCCGGAGGGATGTGGACGTCTGGCATTCGTTTATCGGCCTTCCAACCCATCGTTCTCAGTTTATAGACATCCATGAGCAGTTCCTGGGTGGCTTCTCTGACATGAGTTGGGAGAACGTAAGACGCGTGGATATGGGAGATGGCTGGTTGTTCTCTGAAGTAAAACTGAGAGGAACCAATGACGGTAAATTCCTGGGCAAGCCAGCTACCGGGCTTCCTATGGAGGTGAGGGCTGGATTGATTGAACATTACGATGAGAACGGCCTGGCTACTTATGTCCACTTCCATTTCGATACTCTGAGTGTGCCAGGACAGGCAATGCCAGTAGATGAAATCAAGGATAAAATGCTGGCATTGATGCAGGAACTTGAGGATGGTTATAATACCCATGATTCGGAAAAGTGCGCGTCATTATTCACAGATGATGCAATGGTTGATATGCCACCAGTTCCACCATATCCAGGGAATGGCGTAGCTGGATTTGACGCCTTGTGGGAAATTGTGGGGCCGGACTTCTCTCTCGGCAATCCTATCCACCTGGCTTCCTCCTCTGACAAAGTTGGGGTTACAGAACACAGCGACCTCTATTCATATCCGAATACCGGCACTCCCATGGAAACACCCCATTTATGTGTCAAAGACTATAATGATGAACTTAAGGCCTATAAGCTCACAATATATTGTGATTGGGCGGATGAGTATATCCAGGCTGGCTTAATGCCACCCCGCAACCTGGGTGACTTGGTACCATCCTTCCCGCTTCCTGAACCGGAAGGTAAAGGTCTTTCTCCTATGGAAGCCAGCGCTGAACTCATGGCACGTCTAAACTCCGGTGATTTGCTAAATACCGCGAAGATGATACGGAAGGATGGGGATGTATTGTTCCCGTTCATTAACCGTAAAGCAACCCGTTCTGAGTTCATTAACATCTACGAACGGATTTTGGGTGGTTTCTCAGACGCCCACTGGGAGAAAATGAGACGCGTGGATATGGGTGACGGTTGGGTATATTTTGAAGGTACGTTGAAAGGCACCAATGACGGCGAGTTTCTGGGTAAAGCAGCCACAGGACTTCCTATGGAGGTAAGGGGTGGATGGGTTGAGCATTACGATGAGAATGGTCTGGCAACATACCTGCACGCTCATTTTGATAGCTTATCCATGCCCGGTCAGGAAGCGCCAACGGGACCAGTGGAAGACTTCAGCAACGTCTTCTTCCTCTCCCTTTCGGAAGGCTTAAACATGGTCTCACTGCCACTTAGGCCCCAAACTTCATACAATGCCCGCTCCTTCGCTGACATGCTTTCGGCGACGGTGGTAATCAAATTGGACGAAGCGCGCCAGCGCTTTGTAGGCTTCACCTTAGACGCTCCCGACGATGGTTTTGACATCGAAGGCGGCAAAGGATACATCGTCAATGTCAAAGAGGGTAAAACGGTTGCGTTTACCGGCGCGACCTGGACGAATAAACCGCCGGTGGAAGCCGCGCCTACGTTGGTATCAGATTCCGCCTGGGCTTTCGTGGTGAGTGGCGTTCTTTCCTCGCCTGACGATAAAACGGGCTGGCACGGAGGCGCCGCCCCTACGGACTACGCTGTCCAGGTTCGTAATCTCAGAACAGGCGACATCACAACAGACTTAGTATCAAAGTCGGGATATTTCGCTTTAGCGTCTGCCGACTTATCTCGCAAGAGTATAATCCAAACAGGCGATAAGTTGGAGATAATCGCAAAGGATGCTTCAGGCAATATCGTTTCCAGAGTTGTCCGCACCATTGATGCTGATAACGTCGGAAAAGCATATCTGAACGTCCCTCTCAGGTTGGGCGAGATAATCCCCTCACAAACCGCTTTGCTACAAAACTATCCCAATCCGTTTAACCCGGAGACGTGGATACCTTTCCACCTGGCGCAGGATGCTGATGTTAGCGTCAGGATATACGACGCTGGTGGTAGACTTGTGCGCACCCTAACTTTGGGACACCGGGAAGCGGGAATCTATGTACAAAAGGGCAAAGCGGTCTACTGGGATGGTAAGAGTGATTCAGGAGAAAAAGTGGCAAGCGGAGTCTATTTCTACAGCATCAAAGCTGGCGACTTCTCTGCCACCAGGAAGTTAATCGTGAGGAAATAGGTTCATTTAGCGAGGTGGCTGGGAGGGCGAAGAAGCTCGCTCTCCCAAGCTTGCTGCCAATTAAGCGAGCTATGACTTTTGTTTTGACAAGTCGTAAATGAGATTGCTTCGTCACTTTGTTCCTCGCAATGACAATTCATTTTTTTGTCATTGCGAGCAAAGCGAAGCAATCTCTTTATTACACGAAGTGAACCTGTCGATTCAGAGGAGGCAGAAAACGATGAATCAGGATTCTGACATATTTAATCTAATCAAAAGTGAACTTCAAAGGGAAGCTATTAGTGTAGCAGCCAAGCAGGTTAAAGATCTTGTGATTAAGGCGCGAGAAATTATCATTTATAAACCAAGAGTTGGCGTGTTGGGCAAATGTGGTGTTGGAAAGTCCAGCCTAACCAATGTTTTGTTCGGTCGGGATGTTGCGCCAGTCAGCGATGTTGAAGCATGTACCCGGAAGCCGGAAGAATATATCCTGTCGTTTGGAGAGCCAAGCGGATTAATCTTAGTGGATGTACCCGGCAGCGGCAGCGTACTTGAGGGTAAACGGCGTTAAAATCAACCTACACTCTACATGCAGTTTGTTGGAGTGAGGAACGAACTCTTGGACGATTGAACTTATTTCGTTAGACAGTATTGGAGATGCACAATGAATACAGTCCTACAATGGGCGTCGAATTATTCGATTCCAGTTCTCGTGCTTCTGAGTAGTTTAGCCGCGCTGATTTATGTCCTCCAACTGGTAACGGGCCAAGCGGTTAAATCACAGTTCGACCGCTACCTAAAGGAGCTCGAGTTACGGTTAGAACGCCGCCTTGACTTCGAGCAATACGTGCTCCTCGAACGGTATAAGCTGACATGTGAGTTTGCACAACGCCTTAGTCAGATAATGACCAATCTCAACCGTCACCGACACGGACAGGAAGTCGAGAACTTATACTGGTTTAGGCTTGATGCTTCCGGTTTTGGTAAGTGGGTAAGTGGGCATTGGAGCACTGGAGACATGGGGCATTGGGGCACTTCTGCGTTGGAGACATGGCGCTCCAATGCCCCAATGCTCCAAGGCTTCAACACTCACCCACTCATTATTCTGCTACTTACCTCATCAGAAATCGGAAAGCACCAATCTAAGTCGGTATGAGAGAGTCTTCGCCTTCGGTAAAATCCGCATCATTTCAGCAAGAAGGGCGAACAAAAATGACAGACGAAGTTATTACAACACTTTCATTCGATGAACTCCCAGCAAATGATGAGTCCGCTTGGGAGCAGTTTGACCGGATGACCGACGATGAATTAGAAATTGTGGAAGATTTCGACAATCCTCCCTTAACGGAAGAAGAACTTTCCCAATTCAAACGGACGTTCTACGTTAAAGGGGAGAAGGTTTGGGAGGACTCAAAAACCATTAGCGAATGGTTAGCAGAAAAGGGAAAGCTCCCAACAATTGTTCCTGTGGATTCGGACATTGCCGAATGGTTCAAAGCGCAAGAGCAGGACTACCAGGCCCGCATCAACGCCGTTCTGAGAGATTATGTCGAGGCTCACCGTGACGACTGAAGATTTGCTTCCCCAAAAATCTGGGTCGATTACGATGACGAAGCAGATGTCTTATACCTTAGCTTTCATAAGCCTCAAAAACCGACCTTGAAAAGGGTTCGAACCTTTTCAAGGTTGGTCTGAACGAAGTTATGTGAAAAATTCGTGTTGTCAAGAGAGAAGAAGGTAAGAAGAGCCTTGACAATCCATATCTATTTTTATAAAATAATCAGGAAAATAAGCAATCTTAGGCGTTAAAAAGGGAGACCTTGTTGAAGCTCTATGGAGTTCTCTCAGAAGGTCGGAAACCCGAACTTGTTCGGTTTACCCCTACCCACCCTTGCCTCTCCAAAGGAGGGGAAAAAGGGGAGCAGGGGGATTTCCTCAACAAGTTGAGGCGTCCGTCGAACTCTATGGAAAAAGGAGGGAGAAAAAATGTCGAACCGCAAGAAGATAGCAGCCGTTGTTACGACTTATTTTCCGCATTCGCATGCGGATGTAATTGTTACGAAGTTCATGAAAGGTTTTCCCACAGACGACGGTTTGATAAAGCCACGTGTGGAATTGGCTTCCATTTATCTCGACCAAATTCATGAGAACGATATTGGGCAGGGATTGGCTGTAGAACATAATGTGCCAATTTATCAGAGCATCAGGCAGGCGTTGACACTCGGAGGCAAAGAGTTATCTGTGGACGGTGTTTTATTGATTGGCGAACACGGCGATTATCCACATAACGAAAAAGGACAGCAGATGTACCCCCGTCGATACTTCTTCGAGCAAATTTGTGGGGTGTTTGCGTCATCGGGTCGGTCTGTGCCGGTGTTTTGCGATAAACATCTTTCCTATAACTGGGCTGACGCTGAATGGATGTACAACAGGGCGCGCGAGCTTTCAGTTCCGTTGATGGCGGGTTCGTCTCTGCCGACTTGCTGGCGGCAACCGTTTCTAGAATATGACCTGGATACCGAATTAAAAGATGCAATCGGAATCGGATACGGTGGAATTGAGTCTTATGGCTTCCATGCCCTCGAAACTTTGCAATGTATGGTGGAACGGCGTAAAGGTGGCGAAGTTGGCGTGGCATCCGTACAGTGTTTGGAAGGCGAGGACGTTTGGAAAGCCGCCGACGCGGGAATCTGGTCACGCCAGTTGGCAGAAACCGCCCGCGCGCCAATGGAGAAAAAGCCTGATGGTAGCATGGAGGAACATTGCAAGAATCCTACTGCATTTTTAATCGAGTATCGGGATGGTTTTAAAGCGACTGTGCTGATGCTAAATGGGTATGCTAACGGCTTCGCGTTTGCTGGACGCGTGGGCGATGAAATACAGGGGACGGCTTTCAACCTTCAAGACGGCGAACCTTTCGCGCATTTTAGCTACCTGAGTTTAAATATCGAAGAGATGTTCGTAACTGGCACACCTCAATATCCCGCAGAACGTACTCTATTGACTACGGGAATCATCGACGCGGTGATGAATTCAAAGTATCAAGGATACAAGCGTATTCCTACATCCTACATGGACGTTACCTATCGCTCTTATGAAAAGGCACCTATCAGGCCGGTTGAACCGCGTCCAAAGGTGGCGTTAGAAAGCTGAACCGGAATGTGGAATTATAGAAACCGAGTTTTTCCCCCAAACTCGGGTTCTAATCACTATTTTTTTCTTGACTACACACTAAAATAATGCTAAACTATTAAAGGTTTAGCTTTGACTTATCAAACCAAAGGAAAGGAGTTCAATCATAATGTTAAAAAATTTAGGCACGTTTCTTGCTCTGGTATCTATCGTAACCATTTTTATGTATGCCAATGTGGCGAAAGCCGATATTGTTACAGATGGGCTGATTAGCTACTGGTCCCTTGATAAAGGTGACATTGACGGGAAAACTGTTAAAGACGTCTGGGGTAAAAAAAATGATGGGACTATGAAGGGTACCAAAAGCGTTAAAGGAAAAATTGGCGATGCTTTGGAGTTTAATGGAGTTGATGATGTTGTAAATATACCGGGCACCGATTCCTTAAACTTCAGTGGTAAAAAACAGTTCTCGGTTGCAGCATGGGTTTACCGTCAAGGCCCTAGCGGTGGCATCTGTTGCGGCTCAATTATCGCTCAAAGAGATGTCAATGCATGGGCATTAAGATATGATAATAGGGATGTAGGCGCTGAAGTCGAATTCATTATATGCCCTGGTTGGGTTGGTGATGGAGGCGACTTTGGTGTTCCACTCCCCGAAAAAGAATGGCACTATATAACAGGAGTCCTCACTGGTGCTAAAACATTGATATATCTTGATGGTGAATTGAAAGACGAGATAGCCTTCGCCGCAGGTGCTGTCAGTGGTGCTGGTACTGCTACAACGATAGGTGGTGCTTCGGATGGCTATTTCAAAGGTATCATTGACGAAGCCCTCATTTACGATAGAGCTCTCAGTGAAAAAGAGGTGAAGCAAAATTTCGAATCAAAAGTGTTTTCAGCAGTGGATGCCAGAAATAAACTAGCAACTTGTTGGGGAGAGATAAAAGTTTCAAGATAATCCACCATTACATAGAAACCGAGTTTTTGAGAAGAACTCGGTTTCTGATTCTTTTAGTTGAGAAAGTTGAACAGAAAGAGAGGGAATAAAAGATAAATATGAAAACTTTAGTAGCGAGGTTAACCTGCCTCTGTATCAGCTTAATAGTCGTAAGTCTGTGCTTCACAGACTTAGGTTCTGCCAAGATTGACCCCAAATCCATTATGGGAGTCTGGTTACTTGACGAGGGGCGGGGCGACATAGCGACGGATAGTTCTGGAAATAAAAATGATGGAAAGATTGTCGGGGCGAAATGGACTGACGGGAAATTCGGGAAAGCGCTCGAATTTGATGGAAGTAGTCATGTAGAGATTCTTGCAAGCAAAACCACCGACGATATTATGAACGGGTTCACTTATCTTATATGGGTGAAGCCGACGGCCGCTCCGCCAAATGTAAATACACGTGTAATTGAACGGGATTGGCATAACCCAACCATACAGATTGGTTCTACTGATTTCTACGGAAGTATAGCCGTCAACGGAGACCAGGCGAATACCAATATCCGGGGCGGAACGTGGAAGATGGGAAATTGGAGCTTTGTCGCGATAACTCATGATGGAGCGGTCTTGAAACTATATGTGAATGGTGAAATGGTCAATAGCAAGAATATTGGAAAACCAGACGCCAAGCCCAATGCCACAACGCCACCAAATCAAGGCGCTATATGGCTGGCAACCTGGAAAGCTCCTGGTTGGGATTTTAAGGGTGTGCTCGATGAAGCAGGGGTTTTCAACACTCCGCTAAGTGATACAGACCTCAAAGACATTATGAACAATGGACTTGAGAAATTAGCGCCGGTTTATAGCATCGGTAAAATGGCTATAGCATGGGGCGCTGTTAAAAACATGAAGTGAATTAGAACAGAAACCGAGTTTCCAAACTTTTCTTTAAAAAGAAAAGTTCCATCATAAGAAACACTAAGGAATTTTTCTCCAAAACTCGGTTTCTATGTATCCCTAACTTAGCAAAGTCAAAACTTCCGCTATCGAATTCATTATCCGAGCGCCACATAACTTTAGTCTTTCCCTTGAATTGTGACCGCTATGGCACAGCACGCAATCTATTCCAATGGCTTTCGCTACTTCAAAATCATGAATTGTATCTCCAACGAGTAATACCTCGCCTGTATTAAAATTTAGCTCTTCTATCAACCTTTTCCCATTTTCGATTTTGCCACCGGCATAGTAATCATTCAAGCCAACGAGCTTTGTAAAAAAACGACGTGCTTGAAAATAATCTACTATCTCTTCAAGTCTGATTTGTTGATATGCGGACAATATTGATTGTGTCAATCCGCCATTAACGCAAGATCTCAAAATACTCATTGCATCATTTTGCAATTTACATTCGAACCGCCGTTTATCATACTCAACAATATATTCAGTGGCTACGATTTCAAACGCTTCACGCGCAAAATCGAAGCCTATTTTGCGATAAAAGTCTATAACCGGAAAGTCAAATTCCTCTTGATATTGCTTATGGGTAATGGGTGGGAGATGGCGTTTATGTAGGATTTTATTGATGACTTCCACGCATAGCCAGGCATCATCAAGCAATGTGCCATTCCAATCCCAGATGACATGCTTATATTTTGTCAAATTCATTTTACCCTTATTATAATCGGAGAAAATCGACGGACGCCTCAACTTGTTGAGGAAAATCCCCCATGCCCACCTTTGAAAAAGGGGGAAGCCCCGAACAAGTTCGGGCTTCCGACTTTCCGAAAATCCCCCCGGCCCCCTTTAACAAAGGGGGAGTACGTTTATCTTGACTTCGCAACGCATCGGTGTGGAAGATAGTCTTCAGTTCGCGTATACGGCTTCGCGCAACCCTTTGATATAGCCGATGGCAAAAAGACGCCCAATGGATGAATACGAGGGGCTGTCATTGCTATCACCTTCCATCGTCGGCACATGGTCGGGACGCAATACGCCCTCAAAGCCGATGTCGCGGTAGGCTTTCATGCAAGCCAACATATCGGTTTGTCCGTCGTCGTGAAAGGTTTCCACAAATTTTTCGGGCGTACCGCGCACATCGCGGAAATGCACAAAGAAAATTTTGTTCTGCCGTCCGAAGTGACGAATGGCGGCGGGCAGGTCATCGGTCATCAAGGTGAAATTGCCCTGGCAGAGGGCAATGCCATTGACCGGGCTGGGGAAAAGGTCGATGAGCCTTTGATAATTCTCGATGCTACGCATGATGCGCCCCAGACCGCGAATAGGCGATAGTGGTGGGTCGTCTGGATGCATCGCTAATTTCACGTTAGCTTTCTCCGCTACTGGCACAACGCGTTCTAAAAAATATTTCAGGTTATCCCACAACTGTTCCTCGGTGACAATGCCGGCCTCCGTCAGTGGTTCGTTGCGCATGAGTTCATGGTCGTAACCGGTCGCCAGCGCTCCACCACGCGAAGGAATCGTAGTCGAGGTGCGAACCCAATTGAGAACTGCCATCCATTCGTAACACCAAACTGGGATACCCAGCGCGCCCATGTTGCGGACTAAATCACAGGCAGTTTCAATCTCCTCATCGCGCCCTGGCAATCCCAGCTTTGCTTTGTTCAGCGGTGGCCTACTTTCAATCACGGCTAATTCAAATCCGCCATCCTCATAAGCCTTCTTCACGCGTGCCAACGATTTGTATCCCCACGGTGGTTTATCACGAAAATCCATGCCTCCAACGACATGGTTGACACCACATTGTTTGACTAATCTCCACAGCGGCGTTGGCTGCGGCGGCAGAATTTCGGCTATTTCTATCATTTGCTTTCTCCCTATAAGAGTTTATCTGTGTAAATTGTGATAATAATAATTTTAGCAATTTTTAACCTTAATGGCAAGGAAAAATTTTTCTCTACAAATTTCCCTATGTAACACAATCTGTCAGATTGTGTTCTTTCGTTTTCCCATGAAGTAGGAATATTTTACTTGACATGCAACAAAAAATATCTTAAACTAATAATTAGCAAATTTGAAAACGGTGACAGAAGTTGCCGATTAATTTAAATAGGAGGTTTAAATAAAAATGAAACGCATGTTTTTAAGCGAAGAACCAAACAAACAAATTTTCATAATCTTAGGGAGGTAATCACATTATGTTTCAGAATACTAGCTTATTAATCATTGCGGTTGGCACGTTATTAACTGCTCTTAGCACTGTATCACAATCCCCTGCCCAGACCAAGGAAAGATTACTGGCAATATTGAAGGAGGTTGATGATGCTACTAAGGCTCATGATGCGGATTGGCTTCTATCGCTCTTCACCGAGGACGCTTTGTTTGACGTTGTGGTAATTCCACCTATGAACAAAGAAGAGGATAGAATATGGATAAAAGGATATTATTCATCTCATCCATCAATGAGTCTCAGTGAAACTTTCTCTCTGGTTTCTGTTTCTGAAAACGTAGGAATTTCAGAACACTACTTAACTTCAGTGTGGCAAGATAAGGGTATCCCCACATCTATCTTCCATATGGACATCATGGATTTTGAGGGGGACAAAATGAAACGCCTCACAGTTTATGCAGACTTTGCCACGGAGATAATCCAAGCTGGGGTGATGCCTGGTCGCAACTTGGGGGATATGATTCCTTCTTTTAATCTTCCTGATTCAGAAAAGACTGGCCTTGTTCCCCTGAAAGCCAGTGAGGAACTCACAGCGCGCATAAACGCTCACAATCTGGTAAGCCTTGCGAAAATGGTCAGGAAAGATGCAGATATCAGGTTCCCCTATATTGACCGCCCATCAAACCGCTCTGAGTTTATTGATATTTATGAGCAGATCATGGCTGGTTTTCCTGATGCCCAGTGGAAGACTTCGCGCAAGTTGGATATGGGAGACGGTTGGGTAGTTACTGAAGCTACACTCAAAGGGACCAATAATGGTCTGTTTCTGGGCAATCCAGCTACGGGACTTCCCATTGAAGTGAGAGCTGGGTGGATTGAGCATTACGATGATAAGGGTCTGGCGAAGGTCCTGCATTTCCATTTTGATACTTTGACCATCGCCAATCAACTAAAAGGAGAAAGTTCAGTTGCGAATTAAGATAGTTCGGGACGTGGTAACAATATTTCCTATCAACTATCTTGCAGTAGAAGATGTTTGCTTCAACCATTATCAGAAACGATGGGGGAAGTTTTTTTCAACCGTAGAAATTGGTAAAACCATGCTTTACGGCGAAATAGCAAAGTATGGGGAAGTAATAAGATACAAAGGTTGGCAAACAGCGGCATCAAGGAACTATTATGGAATTTTAAAATCAAGCGACAAAGATGCTTTAATACCTTCCTCTCATGCAAACGATGCAGTGGCTATGCTATGTCTCGCCTTAGGGAGTAATGTTAATAACTCCTCATTTTTCTTTGTTTGGAGGCGATTAGAGTTTTCCAAACGTTCCTTGCATCATCAGAACTTCCAAAAGGGCGGTATTCGTCCGACTTTTGGATGCACAACAAACGGTACATTCTTTCGCAAAGGTGACTATGTCGAAGCAAGCCAGGGCAAGAAGGCCTTTCGTGGTTGGGTTTGTGGGTTGCCTACGGAGAAAACAACGAAAGTTGCTGTTTGTGATGCTTACGGGAAAAGGTTAGGGCAGTGTTCTGTATCTAATGTCAAGTTACTCAGAAGGAGCACAGGTGTGTCATGGCAATTCTTCTCCGCCTGATTCTTCAGCGAATAATCAAAGGATGAGTAATAGAAAAAACCCGTTTTCTCGCAGAAAACGGGTTTCTGGGAGATGGAGGAATTGAATTTCTTCCTTCATCTTCCTTTTTTTTAATTATAACAAAGGAGATTTTGGATGTCGAAAGAAAAGCTTGCAATTGATGGTGGAACACCCGTTATCACTAAAGGAATCCCTGGAGGGATGCACGGTCCCAGCGTCATTGACCAACGCGAAATTGATGCTGTAACTGCTGTACTCAAAGGCCAGAAACTGTTCCGCTTCTGTGAAGATTCTCAGGTTGCGGCGTTTGAGCAAGAAGTAGCCGCATATCTCGGTGTGAAATATACGCTCATGGTGAACTCTGGTACCAGTGCGCTTATCTGTGGACTCACAGGTATGGGAGTAGGACCGGGAGATGAGGTAATCGTCCCCGGATATACCTATATTTCTACTGCTGCTGCTGTGGTGGGTGTGGGGGCAGTGCCTATAATTGCCGAGATTGATGAGTCGTTGGGGCTTGACCCAAAAGAGGTTGAAAAGAAGATTACACCATATACCAAAGCAATCGCCCCAGTATACATGCAAGGTGTGCCTGGGCGTATTGACGCGCTGGTGGAGATAGCCCGCAGACACAACCTCAAAATAGTTGAAGATTGCTGTCAGTGCGTAGGTGGTCGTTACAAGGGCAGGTATGTCGGTACTATCGGAGATGCGGGAGCATGGAGTCTGAACTACTACAAGGTAATCACCACGGGGGAAGGTGGACTGGTCTACACAAATGATTATGAAATTTACGAAAAGTCATGCTTCGCAAGTGACCCCGCCATGCCGATGTGGATGCGGGATGGCGACTGGCAAACAGCTCCATTCTCTCGCCAGTGCTATCGTCCCAGTGAGATTATGGGTGCCATCGCTAGGGTCCAACTATCGAAGATAGAAAATATTCTCAGTCATACGCGTAAACTGAAGAAAGCCTTCTTAGCGGAACTTGCAGAACCGAAAGGCTATCAGTGCCAATATGTGGATGACCCCGAAGGAGAATGCGGAGTTAGCGCGGCGATTATCGTGCGCGACCAGGAATTAGGGAAACGCTACGCAGAAGCATTGCAGGCCGAAGGTCTCGGCGCAGGGACAGCCTACAACGAGGGTTTTCCCGACCGGCATATCTACAGTTATTGGGATTCGATTTTAGACAAAAATTCGCACCACTCCTCCGGGTATCCCTGGAAAGACCCCGCTTACAAAGGGAATGTGGAGTATTCTCGGGATATGTGCCCATGCACGCTTTCGATTCTGAGCCGCGCCTTACGTTTTGGCTTCAATGTGAACATGCGTGTGGAACACGCTCAGTTAATGGCAGCGGCGATTAACAAGGTGGATGCGGCGCTGGGGTAGGGATAGGTTTGAGACCTGTCCCCATACGCATCAAATTAAGCTCATTTCCCCTTTCCCCAAATCCTTTTCAGGGATGGACACTTTAGTTTCCCCCCTTTTGTAAAGGGGGGCAGGGGGGATTTCTCATGTTTTTCTCTCGTTCAAATCCCCCTCAATCCCCCTTTACCAAAGGGGGAAGCCATTTTTATCTATTATCCTCGTCCCTCACATTGTCGAGCTCACTTACTCACACTTTGCCAACTCTGTATTTCCCCATCAAAGCCTTTAGATTTTCACCGAGGATTTTGCGTTTATCGGCTTCCGAAATATGCGCGTAAAAAATTGGTGCCAGACCCCACGCGATTGGTAGGTCAGTTAGGTCGGAACCAAAGAGAATCCGGTCGGCACCATAGATTTCCACGAACCGTTCGGTTTGTCTCCAACTTAGGAATGGACAGGTACAAATGAAGAGGTTATCAACCTTCTTGGTCACCTCACCATATCCCGCCTCAGAATGTCCGGTAAAAAAGCACGCATTCGAGTAAGTTTGGCACAGCCTCTCTATTTGCCCGGCTGAACCCCAATGGTGATTGAGGATAAATTGTCCATGGTTGTGGGCAAACTCGCAGGCGACATCAATCAATGGGCCTTCTGCTGGATAACCATGATAGGAACTGATGAGCTTGACTCCCTGCATGCCCATCTCCAGGCCGCGCTCCATCTCCTGTCGCAAAAGCCTCTCGCCGTGATTTGGATTGACAAGGGTGAAACCGATGAAGCGGTCGGGGTATTTTCTGACAACGGCCGCCACCTCATCATTCCCATAAGTCTCATCGCTAAAGACACCTTCGAGGCTGAATACGCAGCAAACCTGAACCCCAAACTTATCCATTTCACGAACTAAATCATCTACCTTATCCTCAACCACGTGATGTGGACTGCACCAGCCTATATGACCGTGGCAATCATAGAACTTCTCGTTTTTCAAAGACAGCCGCTCCCTGGCTGCGCGGTGGAGAGAATCAATCGGTTCGGATAATGTGGCCTGGTCACCCACGAACTTTATGTTCTTGTTCCAGGAAAGCAACTTTCGCATATTACCGCCAGCTATAAGAGAAAGCTGTACCGGTGAGATATCAGAGTAGTTAAGCTGCATTATCGGCACGCCTGGATTGCGTTCAGGCAGTTGCGAACCCCAGACAAGTCGTTCTGCTCCGAATTCTCTGCAGATAAATTCAATCCTCCGATGAAGCCACCATGAGGATAAATCAAATTTGAGGTTCGCACACGCCGCCAACGCCGCATAAGCCGCGCGCTGGCTTTTGTAGGTCCGGTTCTCTGTAACCACCACGGGCAATTCAGGGAATTTTCGGCAGATTCTGACGACGTTTGCCCAGTCGGTCGCATCAATTCTTCCCGATTCACGCCAGTTGTTGGGGCAAAGAAAGACGGGCACGCGCGATTCCTGTAATGCCTCAAGCAAATCATCTATCCCCCAATTGTCGAGACGGATGTCGAACTGTCCGTAAAAAAGAAACAGCGCGCCGACACTGAGTTCTTCCATCTGCGCCACGAGTTCCCTGGGAGGCGGAAATTCGCGGCTATGCGTCATCAGCCCAGCCCAGGCAGGGTGAAGGCGTGGATGATTTTTCGTCCTCTGTATAATCCTTTCATTACCCGCCATAGGGTTTGCCTCACGTGATAGCACATCAATCACCAAAGCCTCATGGATGCCGAAATGATTCATCGCCTCGAGGATTTCTTCAGATGTATCGGGTTGACCGTCAGGCATGTGGACATGTCGGCCGAGATAACAACACGCATCGAAATAAGTAATCTTATCAGACATAATAATTCCTTTCCATACGGGCATGTTTCAGAAAATAGTCCCCCTTATTAAAGGGGGGTAGGGGGGTTGTTACATTTCGGCCCATGCGCATCAACTTAACGAATGAAAATGTGATTCATTCTTTTTGTTTTTTTGATAGTCGATTATCAAAAAAACAAGACATTCGTTACAAACGCCTTGAATTAAAATTCAGGCTAAGAAGCTCAAGTCAACTAAAAGTTGACTAATCGGCCAGATTTAGTCGTCTTTCAGACGACTTTAGCGTCTTAGCCTGCGAATTGATTCGCAGGCTTAAGTTGATGCGTATGGGGGGTTGTTACATTTCGGCAGACGAAATGGAAGGAAAGGAAGGAAGGCAGAAATAGCTTTCCTTCCTTTCCTTCCTTTCCCCCCTTTCCACAACCCCCCTGCCCCCCTTTGATAAGGGGGAATGTCAACTAATTTTTGCGAAAATTTGAAACATGCCACAAGAATGACAAAACATCTACAACAATTCATCAACATTCTTTTGAATCTTTACAACCGCTTCTATAATATTTTCCATATCCTTTCGAGGGCCGAGCATCATACTCTGATACATCCAGACTGTTTTCGTACTCAACGCTTCAACGACAGGAAGATGGAGTTTAGAATAATAATCCAACTTTCGCGTCAATGGCAGCCTTGCGATGGGATTTTGAAAGACGCCATCCTTATAGAGCGGGGAATATCCACCGCCGCAAGAAATGCCTTCGGCTCGCATGGCTTCAAGAAATTTTGCCAGTGGAAGTGATTTGAAACCTTCGGCTTCATAAGTGTACACAAACAGGTGGTATCCATGTCGGGTTACATAGTCTGGGCGGGGCACTTTGATGCCCGCAATTTTTCTCAATTCTTCGGTAAGATAGGCACCGTTCGCATCGCGAATATTCGATTGTTCATCCAAACGCTCAAATTGTGCTAATAGAATTGCCGCCTGAAACTCGGTCATACGGAAATTCGTGCCTATAATATCATCCACCTTGCCTGCGGCATCAGGAAGCAACCGTCTGACATCGTGATGAGCAAAACATCTATCGTAGAAGGCTCTATCATTTGTCAGTGTGATTCCGCCTTCGCCGCAATTCAAGTTTTTACTCACCTGAAAACTAAAACCGCCCATATCGCCGAGTGCGCCAACGCCTTTACCTTTATACCTTGTACCATGAGAATGCGAAGCATCCTCGATGACTATCAGATTGCGCTTCTTTGCTAATGCCATCATGGAATCCATGTCCGTTGGACAACCGCCTAAATGGACAGTAAGAAGCGCCTTGGTTTTATCTGTAATTACCTGTTCCACCGATTCGGGATTAAGGCAGTAATTGCCTGGGTCTATATCGGCGAATACAGGCGTACCGTTCGCAGACAATACTGCTGTCGCCGTTGCGATAAATGTATACGGCGGAATAATTACCTCATCGCCCGGTCCAACCCCAGCAGCTACCAGTGGGACGATAAGCGAGGTTGTGCCACTGTTGACACAAACACCATACTTAGCGTTCATGTACTCAGCAAACTTCTGTTCAAATTCTTTTACCTTAGGTCCATGCCCCCAGGTACCGCTCTTCACTACTTCTGTTAAGGCTTCGATTTCTTTTTCATCCCTAACGGGCCATCCTGGCCATCCCGTAGTATGAACGGGTGCACCACCTTTTATTGCTAATTTTCCCATGTTACACCATCCTTTTCGTGAAACGTGAAACGTGATGCGTGATACGTGAAACGTGATGCTCTACGTTTTGAAAACTGTGAACCATGTAGCCGAACTTGCCAAAGTTCGGGTTGCTCATTTATATTCCCGAATTCTGGCGAATTCGGCTACACTTTTGCAAGAATACCGCTGATAAACTTCAGAGTAGATTTAACATTTTGGTTAATTTCATCAAGTTCTTTGCCTGCAACACACTCAACGTAAAGCGGCCCTCTGAACCCACCTTTGACAAGTCCTCCAAGCACCTTGTCAAAATCAACAAGTCCCTCTCCAGGCGTTACCATGACATCGGGCACGCCATTTTTTACGACACAGTCCTTGATAATCCCGGTCGTTACTGTTGGCGCGACTCTGGCGATATCAGGTTCGGGGCGGAGTTCTCCTTTGGTGTAGTAGATGATATTACCTGGGTCGTAGCATATTCCGAAAGCCGGGTGATTTACCTTTTTAGAAGCATTGATTAAGTCATCTATCGTAAGCGTAATGCCGTCGTGGGGTTTTAGCGTAATGCCAACCCCTGCTTTTTCTGCGTGAACCGCAGCACGGCGCATCAATTCAAAATAGATATCAGCTTGTTCCCTACCGGTTCCGCAATCCAATAGCCACTTAGCGCCTACTTCAGCCACGTTGTCAATCAGTTTCTTATAATCATCAACTGCGGCATCAAGATCGAGTCCTAATTTGACTCCGCCTATTACCATAGATGGTGCAAGACCAGCGTCAGCGGCGGCTTTTCGAGTCGCGGCAATTTCTTCGGCGGTGCTATCCGCCCGCACCGAAGTGTTGCCTTTGTTTGAAAATACGGCTACGTCGGTGTATCCAGCAGCCGCAATATATTCGCATGCTTCAGCAAACGACCAGGCAGAATGTGGTCGAGTTGTGCATCCAATTGTTAATTTCATGATATATCCTTTCACATAAAAGCATCTTTGAATAATTTTATTCTACCACTTTATCATTTTCACGTCAAGAAATTATTCTCCTTGGAATCGTATCTTCCATAGAATATTTTTGTTGACATGACGAAAGAAATATTCTAAACTTAGGCATGCGAGGATTTGAAAGTAGCGGGAAGAGCTTTCGCGAATTTAATTTTTGCTGCGGTGAATGGCAAAGGCTTTCGGCTTTCAACACGTCAGAACGCGGTTCTGGAAGAATGTTTGGTTGGATGTAGTTATGTCGCTTTTATCCCCATTACTACATGCCAAATTGGATTTGCATGATATTTGAGTTCTTTTGTTTGGTTATTATAATACGATGATAAGGTAGATTCCGACGTTTATAACGGGCGGTGGAAAACATGTAAAACTGTTCAGTTATAAATCTGTTCTGCAGTGCTGGGGGCTGACCCACGGTTTTGTCCTGGAAGGATTCAATGTCGTAGCAGGATTTGATGCCGACGAGTCTTGTAGATATGCTTACGAGATGAATAATAATGGAACATTATTCATTAACAAGAAGATTGAGGACGTGACAGCTAAAGAGATTTCAGAGTTATATCCGGAAGGACATATCAATGTGTTGGTTGGATGTGCGCCCTGCCAGCCATATTCTTCTTATACTAAAAATAAACAAGACAAGGGCAAGAAGTGGAGATTACTCTCTGAGTTCGCCGACCTAATCTGTGAAGTAGAGCCCGATATAGTCTCAATGGAGAATGTTCCCGATTTGGTCACCTTCAGAAAAGGAACGGTCTATAACGCTTTCTTCGACCACATCAGGAGAAAAAGCTAACGAGGAGACAGGACGACCAAACCGTTTGAAGGTGGCTATCTTTTTTCTTTCAGCAACGTTCGACAGTTTCAACGTTTCGCAATCAATTTTGCTTGCGAAATTTTCCATTCCGCTTGCGAGCATCTCACCATTGGGCGAGAAGACTAAAGATTTAACGGAGGAACCAACCTCATCTCCGACAGGTATATCCGTCTCTCTCTTTAACTTTTCTATTCCATTCTTTGTATTCAGGCCTCTCTCTAAATAACCTGATTTTGTCTCCAACTTATAGGTTGGTGAGAATAAAGAAAATGACTAATCAAGAGGTGTAAAGCCAATTACTCAACCCCACCTTGATTTCCACCTTCAGTCTTGACAATACGCGGGGTGATAAAGAGAGTTATCTCAGTTTTCTTTTTAGTATTCTTTTGGTAGGTAAAAAGCCGTCCTAAAAGCGGTATATTGCCCAATAGCGGAACTTTTTTGACATTTTCGACGATTCTGTCTGAAGTCAATCCACCAATTACCGCCGTACCTTTCGTCCCTTTCCTTATTTTAATGTTGACATAGTCTTCTTGTTATGATAAAATCCACAATATAACTTAGAAATTTATTATCACAAGGGGTTTTGTACGATGTGGGACACAAATAAACAAGAGCGTTTTTCTACACTTTGGGAACAAAAGTTTAGCGGTACTTTAACCCAATCAGAACAAGCAGAATTGGATAGCCTCATCAACGAATTAGATAAGTTAGAACAGGAGATGTTACAGCCGGCTCTTGAACGTTTAGGCCAGGAGCATAAACAGATAGAATCCCAGAATGCTATTCTTGAATCTTTGCTAAAAGAACGGGAACAATTGTTACGTTATGCAAAGGAACAAATTCAACAAATCCTACAAGAAGCGGTTTGCGAAGTAAACCGTTGAACGAAGCGAACATAACCGGCTCAAAGCGAAGTCAGAAGCTGTTAAGAATCTACAACAAATTGAAATATTCTAATACGATGCGAAAGTGCAAGCCGATATTGGTATCAAGGATTTCCATTGAGGAAAATCGGCGGGCAAAAATTTTGGATTGTTTGTCTTCTTGCCTGTTCAACCACTGAAACGCTCGACATATTTACTGAATAACTGGTCAATGAGTTCAGGCCTAGTAACGAGCATTCCACACTCATCTCTGAATGTATCATTAGGATTCCCTTTGAATGAAAGCCAGTTGAAGCTTGTCACTATAACGAATTTTGTATCGTGAATAAGGATTTTGGCATGGGTATCGCCAAACCATTTAAACGAGAAATTCTCATATTTTTGGGATATTTCTTGAAGCATTCTTTCAGCGTGGCTATCATTGTTTGCATTTCCTTCGTCTCCAAAACCATATCCGATGTACACCTGTACTCTCTGTTCTAGGAGAACCTTAAGTTGATTAATAAACTTCTTGTTTACGATTCTTCCCTTTATCCAGGGGGAGATAATCATAAGCCGCTTCTTGCTTTCTATGAGGGCTTTTTCTAAAAGATTCGGATGCTCATATACGCTAAGCTGACGAACAGTGTATTTATTGATTTCAGAATTGGATTGATTGAGATGCTCAGAGGCAATTTTGAGCAAATCCTCAGATTTTCTTTTATCTTCTTCAGTTTCAGCCTGCTTCATGCTCATTTTAGCGTCTTCAAGCATATTCTTGGCAGAAGACGCGTCTCTCTTAAGTTTATTAATATCTTCTTCAGGCGGTGCTTGAGCAACAATCTCAGCTCCGAGGACCTCTGTGATAGTAGTAGAATCGGGAGTAATTGCCTTTTTTTCCTGTAGTATCCTGCGTTTTTGGGGACTATCTGCGCGCTCGAAGGCTTCTTCGTGTTCATTAGAGAGTTTACCATCTATCGCAAAAGCAATTTGCACATCGTCACCATCATCAATTGACTTATATCCTAGCGCCAAAGCCGGTAGAAATAATCGCTCTCGTCTTTCGATTCTCTTTAGTTTGATAAGATCTCTCTTTAATTCAATTCTTTCCGTAGTTTGACGGATAATTTTATCTACATCTTGAATCTTAAGATCATTAACTTCAGGAAGCTTAGCTGCAGATGGAGCAATTTCCATGATACCTTGCTCTCTTATTTCTCTAGGCCTGCATAGTTTTGTCCGCCCATACGAAGAAGGCTTCCGCAGAAGCCCATCGAATTCAATAGAAAATGTTTTCTCTTCTGGGACTACAAGTTCCAATGCTTCTAATGTTCTAATTCCCTTTGGTGTAAGTTGCAGAACCTGCATTTGAGACCCTGGCAGGGGCGAAAGATGAATATCATCATTTCTGATAAGATCCGACAAAGTTGCATTAATAATAGCTTTTTCAAGGCCAAGGAAACCACTGATATCGTCGGCGGAATTTAGACCTATGTTGATTGCCCTAAGAGCAAATTCCTCAATTGGCGAGATTGGTTTATGCTCCAGCGTAAGGGCTAAAATTGTAAGTCGGTACACAGGTAGCCCGACTTCCTTATAGTCAACGAGTTTGAAACCGGCCCTGTCGTATGCATAACGTTCAGCAACTTTCTCTGGATTCATCGCTAAAAATTCTTCAGAGTTCATAATTAAGCTCCCATTTTATATATCTAAAGCTCGCTTCCTTTTCTGTTTAAATTGAATTCTTCCAGAGCGCAATCTTTGGGATGGTTCTCAATGTAATCCAGAACTTGCTTCAACGGGCTGTCGCCACTTGTAGTCCGGCAGAAGCTATGATCACCTACTATTATTAACCCATATCGCCCTCTAGACAAGGCAACATTAAGTCGTTCTCTTCTATGAAGGAAGCCTATTTTCCCTTCAACATTGGAGCGCGTCACTGAGTAAATAGCGATGTCCGCCTCACGGCCCTGGAATGCGTCAACCGTATTACACTCAATATTTAGTCTTTCCCATGCTCCTCTATCTGTTAAGGTGTGCTCAAGTAGTCTTCGTTGTGCCGAGTAGCCATTTAGTACAGCAATACTGTAACGTTTGCCAGCAGATTGTGCAGCTAAGTCCAGGTTCTTAAGTATCCTTCTTATCACTTGAGCTTCGCACGGATTCTCGTAACTGGAATTTTGTGAAACCTCATGATGGTTGGGAAGCCATGATGTCGTCAGCCATGTGACTGGTCTTGGAATAACTGTGTTGAGGCATGAATCTGTATCATCATAAACACTCTTTAGATGGCCATCATAGAAGCATTCACTGATTAGGTTACCTATCGGTGCTACCATTCGGTGTTGAATCATCAATATTTTATGGCATTCATCAGATAGGCATTGAAGTAGACGGTTAAACAATGTTTCTTCTAAATCTGAAAGAGTGAGTTCATACTGTTTAAGTAGTTCTGGATTTTGGATTGCTTCATCTTCAAAAGGTGGGAGTTGACAATGGTCACCTACGAGAATCCAACTACGTGATCGAGAAAGTGGAACGAGAATTTCAGTAGCTGTCGCCTTGGAAGCCTCATCAACGATGCAGCGATCAAACTCAATATCCTGAAAATTTTTTACACCAGCGATACCTATGCAGGTTCCCGCGATGACTTGAGAACGTTTAAGAAATGCTGCATGGAATTCTTTGCCTCTGCCGAAACGTTCTGTCCATTCAGCGTGTATACTGAGAAGCTTCTGTAATTTCTTGGCATCTGGATTGTCTCTGATGAGATCTGCTACCCAGCTTTCCAAATCCTCATAGGAAAGTTGAGAAAGCTCGGCCCATTCCATTTTTTCCAATTGTTCTTGTATTGTTTTTTTTTCCTTACGCATTGATTGTAGTTCGCTTTTAACGAGTGATATATCTTCTTTGAGGGAATCAACATAATCATATTGTTGGGTTGAGTTTTCTTTATGAATTTGAATATTACTCCCATCAAGCGAAATTTCCTCTTCAGAGAGAATAATATTCTCATTCTTATTTTGTAAGTTTTTCGCGTGCCATGAATTTAATACTTCTAATTTCTGTTGTAAATCTGTAAGTTTAGCTTCCAAATTTTCGATGGCTATAAGCAGTGAGCTGAGTTGTTTGAGAATAGTTGCCAACTCTATGTCGTACTGAGATATTCCTCTTGCATTAGCCCATCGAGATAAAAAATCTTTTCCCCTATCAAGTACTTCCTGTCTCCAGCGTTCCATCTGGTTTTCCAATAAGAGATTCTCGCTCCCCGGTGAGATCCGTTTATCACCAAGGTGCCCAATGCGCACTAGCTTCAGTTCAGGATTTATATTGTGAATGTGTTCTAAGGCATTATCCAAAGCCACGTGTGTCTGTGAAGTGAGTAAGATTCGGGAATCAGGATTCCTTTGAAGGTTTTGTAGAACAACCTCTACGATAAACATTGTTTTTCCAGTACCTGGTGGACCCTCAATAATTAGAAAATCTTTTATTCCCAGGGCTGCACGGACAGCATTTTGCTTAACTTCATCCATTGATTGGACGAATTTCATATCTTCCTCTGTTTTGGGGTTACATATTGTCTCAGGGTGTATAAGAAGGCTCCTTAAATCAAAACGTAGTGCCCTGTCAAATCGAACTGCATCTAAAGCTGCCTTCTGGCGGTCTAAAGCTATCATGGCAGCATGAGTATCGAAGGTAAGCTCCCCGGATTTGGGAAGTTCATTAGGATTTCCATGCTCAACATATAGAATCAATTCATCATCCCTTACTTCATCAACCTCGCCTTTAAGATAGCCGCCATCGGAAAGAGTTACTTGTCGAGGTTGTCCTATAAGAGATTCCTCTGGTATTTGTGATAAATGAAAGGTAACGCGGTTACTATCATCTTGATAATTGACATCCTTATACTTGATTGGTACTTGTTTTATTTTTTCCGCATCGCTTTTGGCTCTGAGAATATCATTCCAAACACGGAATAGGTATTGTTCACGTCTCTCGGCATCAACTAATTTGAGTTTAGCCTCGTGTTCATCAACTGCAAGCCGAAGGTCTCGAATAACCTCCTCTGCTTCGAAACCATCCCGTGGCCTTTCAAAGCTAAACTCGTAATTACGTAATGGAGACCAGGCAGACTCTCTCTCTTCCTCAAGTATTGAACTAGGAGAACTCCATGCGTGAAGTATTACCAGAGAATCTGGCCTTGCGTTGTTCACTGCTACGTGGTAGCGGTAGGATACACCAAAAATACAAAATTCATTGCCAGTGTTTTTCTGATCAGGACTTCTGAAAAATCGGATTCCGCAGTCAGTATTAAGATCTTCCAAAATTATGCTTTGAATTTCTTCTTGGCGTTCAACACCAATTTCGGTTTGAAGCTGTCTTAAAATTCTTTGAGAAGGAATGTTTAGGTAGCAAGGACGCTTGATTATCCAGTTGTCAGCACGCTGCCGTTGGATATCTTGGAGTTCCTCGAGAAGTATACCTGCATTATTTTGGCGGTCTGCCGGATCTTTAGATACGGCTCTTTCAATTACATCAACCACTTCAGGTGGTGCATCGAACTCGTCTAACGCCTTATCTATATCACTGTATTCAAGAAAATTTACATCAGTTAAACAGTCAAGAACAACTACAGCGAAACCAAAGACATCGCGGGTGTATGTATATAATCCGTCATCGTATTCAGGTGGTGTATAGGGGCGGGAAGCGAATTCTGCTAATGTACGACCTGGTTGAAGAAGTCTCTTGAGCTTAGATATCCCAAAATCAGCGAGTTTTGGTTTGCCATTGGCGTTGATTAAAATATTACTGGGCTTAATGTCTCTGTGAATTAAGAGACGGGTATGAGCAAAAGCAAGTGCTTCGAGAAGTGGAATAGCCACTGTTTCAGCAAATGTATCCCAGCCTTCCGGGGGTGATTCTTTAACGTATTCTGAAAGATTACTATTCATCCACTCAAGCACAAGGAAGGGGTAGCCAGTTTCCTCATCAATTCCTGAGTCGAGAAGTTCTACGATTCCAGGATGTTTTACTTCTTTGTAGGCTTGTACCTCACGTTTAAACGCTTCAGCTAAGATTTCTTCTTCGAGATGTCCATGTTCAAATAACTTGACTGCCACCTGCCGCCCCTCTTCGTGCATATCGTTTGCTCGATATACATTTGCCATCCCACCCGATATGGGGTTTGGGGCCAAGGCGTATCGTTCGTTGACAAGACGAACTTGAGGTTTAGGCATGTTTGACCTCCTTCATTGAGTTTACTCAACCCCAGCTTGCTTCCCACCTTCAGTTTTGACAATACGCGGTGTGATAAAGAGAGTTATCTCAGTTTTCTTTTTAGTATTCTTTTCGTAGCTAAAAAGCCGTCCTAAAAGTGGTATATTGCCCAATAGCGGAACCTTTTTTATATTTTCGACGATTCTGTCTGAAGTCAATCCTCCAATTACTGCTGTATCGCCGTTGTGCACCAGCAATTGTGTTTGCGCGCTTCTGTCTGATATAGTAGGCTCGCCAGTTGGCGTTACTTCTCCTAAATCGCGCACTTGCACGCTGACCAACAAACTAATTATGTCGTCCGGTTTTACTTGCGGCGAAGCTGTGAGTTCAATTCCGACGTCCGTAAACACGGTCTCCACGGTTTGAATCCCTTCCTGGATAATGACTCTTGAAAAACCGATTTGGTCGCCACTGTGGAATTTAGCCTGGTTATTCTCCAGAGCTGTTATCCTGGGGCAAGACAATAACTTGGTATCTGACTGATTAGACAGCGCCGTCAAAATAGCGGTAAATTTGTCTACAGGCAGATTTCCATAACTCAATCTCAGGGTTCCTTCTGTACTTAGAGCGTTCGCGGAGAGTTTTGTTTTCGTGTCGCGTATCTGAGCCCAGTCCACCCCTGCTTCAACTTCATTAGATAATGTGCCCTCAACGATATACGCCTGGATTTCCACTTGAGGGGTGGGAAGGTCAAGTTGAGCAATTTCTTTTTCTATCTGGAGGACGATTTCCGGACTATCAGTAATGATAAGATACCCGCCGTATTCAACGCCGGCAGTCATACCCGCCCCTCCTGCTCCACCAGTTCCACCAGAGCGCCCAGTTGTTCCAGCCCCTCCTGCTCCGCCAGTGCGACTGGATTTCTCAAATGCTTCAATTTCGCCATCCTGGCTTAACAGGGGAGTTAAAATATTTTTGAGTTCCTCGGGGTTGGCATAGTTTAATTTTATCACACGCTTGACAATTTTTTTCTCAGGTAGGGCTGGCTGTTCCAATGGTTTTTTCTCTTCAGGGACCTCTTTATCTAATTCCCTAACAATTTTGTCCAGTGTATCACCCAACGCTGCAAGATTTGCGGGCGTATCCATGATGATGATTGATTTAGTTCGCTCGTCATCTATAATTTTACCCTCCTTACTAATCAAAGTTTGCAATATTTCCCTTAACTTAGAGACCGGCGCGTACCGGAGTGTGAAAGACTTAGTTTCTAATTTTTCGGGTTTTACAACCTCTTTAGAAACTTCTGGCTGCGCTTCAACAGTTACAATGCGCAAAATGCCTCCGTTTACTTCCTCGTATTTGTAGCCGAGAGAACTCAGGATTTCATTTAGAGCTACCTTGAGCGGGACATTCTCCAAATTAAAGGTAACTTGCTGACCGACATCAACATTTTTATCTACTATTATATTGGCGTTGTATTGTTTAAACAGCAAGAAGAGTAAGTTGCTGAGGCTTTCGTTGTCGGATTTAATCGTTACTACCCGTTCGAGAAGCGGATTTTCAAAGGAGACCTGGAGTTCACCATTTGTATTGCTGATATCGTAAAACACACGTTTAGCAAGCTGGATAATAATTTTACATGAAGGAGTAGAGCCTTTCTCTGTGTTCAGCGTTATCTTTCGGATAACGCTTTCCCGTTGGATGGGAATTTCCTTGGGCAGATTGCTGGTCGCATTGACAAAATCTAATTCAAGGATAGCCTCGATATCTGCGCCTGGAGACTTTTTTTCGCTCACCACTTGTTTGAACTTTAGTTGTTTATCTGAAATGATGTGTAATTTGGTCACCTCAAGCTCAAACACCGGTTTCACTTGAGTTATCACTGCTGGCTGTTCTTTTACTTCTCGAGTTATCACCGCGGGTGTTTCCTTTACTGCTGTTTTTTTAACTTCCGCAGGAGTTTCAGGTTGCTTAACTTTCACCGGAGGTTCAGGCGGAACATCCCGAGAAGGTCGAGGTTGGCGTTCTTCTGTTCTCTTAGCTTCACTGGGAGTTTCTTTTCTCCCAGCTTCGCTAATAGCTTCATTAGGTGTGAGGGGAAAGGTGAATAATAACGAGTTGTTTTTGGCTGTGATAGTTGGCTCAACAGGTTTTTTCAAATAAAAGACGACGCGGCTGATGGGTGGCTCAAGAGTGTTTTGCGACACAGCGATTTTTATAACCGGCACATCGATGGATGAATCTGATGGCGCAAAAGGAGTTATAGTGACTAAACCGCCGCGGCCTATATAACTATGTGTATTAAGCAGATCGGCATAAAAGATGATAGTCTTTGCTGAAATTTTTTCAAGAACAACGTTGCGATATTGAACAGGCCCTGTCGCTTTTATTTCCATGATGAGGTGTTCTTTAGTCCGTTCAGCTACTTCAATAGATAGAAGCTTAACAATGTCACTGTCGGTAGGAGCAGCGTCCACGCCAAAATGGATATTCAGAAAAACCAGGATTATTAACGTCAATGATACTTTTGATTTAAAATTCATGATGTAACCTCCTGAGTAATGAGTAATAAGTAATAAGTCATTACTCATTACTCATTGGAAAACCTACAATTGGTGCGTAAAACGTAATACGTAAAATCAGCATATTACGCATTACGCACGACGTATTACGTTTTCGATAACTGAAAAAATCGGATTAACGGTATTGCCCAATTACCTTAAAATTGTTCTTTTTGGCGTATTTTCTCGAGTCTTGAAGATACGTTATTGTAATTTGTGTCTAACATTCTCGTTTTGGCGAATTCAATGATGGCTTTATTGTACCATTTCTTATTTCCAGTATCATCCCCATATTGTTCATATAGACTCCCCAGCGCGTAATGGAATCGCGGTTCATCTGGAGCAAGCTCTATAGCGCGGTTGTAGTGTATGATAGCTTCTTCATATCGTTTTAGTTGTGTATATAAATCGGCTAAGAGAAAATGAGCTTCTTGCCTGGTATCATCTTGCTGCAACACCTGCTTGCAGGCCGCGATGGCCGCTTCGTAGTTCCCGGCTTCCTGATAAGAAAGTGCTTCCTGCAAAGTGGGTTCAAGTTTTTTCTCCGGTTCTTTCACACCGATTAACCGGAAAAGATTGTCAAATTGAAGGGATAAAGAGAATTGATGACTACCGGTTGTATTAGTAATGGGTGCTTGAGCAAATTGAAAAGGCATCGGGTAGCGGAAGGCATAATCAAGTTGTAGTTCAACATCTTTCTCTCTGAAGCTATAACTTCCCCCAGCCGTCAATTCATACAAATTGGCGCCAGCCCTTAATCCTATATCGTTGAGCAGCCAGGTCTCCATACCAAAACGAACATTGATATCGCGCTTGTCCCTTACTTTGTCGTTTCGGAAGGTAAAATCAAGGCTGGGATTTACTTTTAAAGATTTGAAAGCGACGCCAGCATTCAATTCGAGAGGAACAATACTCTCCTCTCCTTCCCCAATAGCAATATTAGGTTGATTGATGTTCTGAGCAAAAAGTCCAAAGGAAAAGGCGTCTCGCGCTATCAAAAGCAATCCCAGGTCGATACCAAAGCCCTTCATCATCAGACCGTTATTTTGAAACAACGGGTCAATTTTGGTATATTCGTTCTCAACGAAGTTAGCGAATAAACCCCTGGCATTTAGTCCCAAATATAGAAAGCGCAAACGCTGACTATAAGAAAGCGCGATGGTGTTTTCCCGGTACAGTGGGCTTTGAAAGCGGATGTAATTTATGCCCAAAGCGCTGTTTCCTCTTAGAGGAAACGCATAGCCAATATAGGCATGGCCTAATCTGTCCTCGCCTAATCCCGTATACCAAGCGGTATAGTCTGCGACAAATTCCGTCTGCTTCAGTTGCGCCAGACCCGCGGGATTCCACAGCGCCGCGCTTGGTTCATCCGCCAGCGCCACGAATGCTCCGCCCATCCCCAGCGGACGAGTACCCACTTTAGCAAGAAAGTCGGGGAAAGCAGGAGTTGCCAACAAACAAAAAAACAAACTGATAAGTAAAAGAAACAAACAAAGATGTAAAATTTTTCTGAAGTTTATCATGATATTTTCACCTTCCAACAACAGTTTTCGGGGCTCCAAAATATCAGCCCGCAACCAGAAAAAACAGCTATCATTCGCCCAAAACATCCTCTTGGGCTATTGTGACACGCAAAACTTCACTCAATGTCGTAAGTCCTCTCAGAACTTTTTTAAAGCCGTCAAATCTCATACTTCTGTAGCCAGTCTTGTAAGCCGCTTCAGCAACAATCAATTGCTGTGCCTG
>Ga0194125_10001108_pt1 | contig 45641 bp, 48 predicted proteins | sample TA2KigC250mmetaG_FD_148626 | JGI IMG/M metagenome (GOLD analysis project Ga0194125, IMG submission 148626) | Freshwater microbial communities from Lake Tanganyika, Tanzania - TA2015034 Kigoma Deep Cast 250m | ecosystem: Environmental > Aquatic > Freshwater > Lake | place: Tanzania: Lake...
TTAGGCCCAAGCAACACAAGACTCAGCAGAGCCAGGGCAAAAACTACGGACGCAACCAGGGCTGCCGGAAAAGGAGCAGGGTTAATCTTAGTTTCCAGTGACCGGTAAAACGAAGCCGGCAGTTTTGCATCGCTCTTCAGCCCATCGGCTATTTTTACCAGGTTGCTCAGCCGCCTGTACTGATCGCTGCAATGCGGGCAGCGCTGGACATGATTCCACAGTTGTTGATCCTGCGCTTCCCCGTCGGCCAAGGCCTGTATGTTTAACTGATCCGGACAGCGTTCCATTATTTACCCCTCCCTTATTCCAATCAATGAACTTTTTAGCATCAGCCGACCCCGGTAAAGCCTGTTTTTAACAATACTCATCTCCAGGTTCAGGGCTTCGGCAATCTCGTCGTAGCTCAACTCTCCAACGTGCCTCAGCAGCAGGACTTCTCGGTAAATCAGTGGTAGCTTTTCCAGAGCTTGCAGCAACTCGGTTTCGCTCTCTTGCTGCAGATAGAGCTCTTCGGGACCGGAGTTGGTCGGCAGGATGTTTTCTTCCGTAAAGTCAAAAGGCAGCTCCCGGTTGTCTCTCAACCAATTCCGGCAGAGATTGGCGGCTATGGTGCATAACCACGGCCCCGCCGGTTTGCTGCGGTCGTAACTGGCCAGATTCTGATACGCCCGCAGGAAAGTCTCCTGGGTCAGGTCCTCGGCCTGGTTTTTATCCTGCGTATAACGCAAAGCCAAGCGGTAAATCTTATCGGCATTGGTTTCAACCATTTCTTGAAAGAACTCCTGCAACTTGACACCACCAGTTCGGCTTTCCACTTATTAATACACCGGTACGGCAAAAAAGTCTGATCAAATTATAAAAAAAACCGGCGCCAATCAAGCCGGTTTAGTCTGTTATGCTACTGGATAAAAGTTTTCAACAACCCCGTCCTCCAGACAATATAGGTTCCGGTTTTGAGCTATTTACCAGGATAGCTGAAGCTAAAATCAAAATGCCGCCAATTAACTGTACCGGATTTAAAACTTCGGCCAAAAACAGCGCTGCCAGAATGACGGTTACAGGAGACTCAAAGGTTGAAATGATACTGGCTCTGGAAGCTCCTATCAATACTACACCTTGGAGGAACAAGATAATTGTTATAGTGGTAGAAAAAATAGCAATATAAAAAATAGCAAGCCAGGCATTTATGCCAAATTGAAAGGAAATTTTGTCGGTAACCAAACCCATAAGCCCAATTCCTATGCCAGCAGCCCAGGTTATCCACATCGTAGCGACCATGACGGGGGCTTCCTTCAGTTTTGAGTTCCCAATGATTATATAAAAAGAATAAAGTAAGGAGGAAGCAAAGCTTAGCATAAGGCCCAGTGGGTCAGTGAAATAAAAAGAAGAACCTAATACTAGCATTAAGCCGATAAAAGAAATTACTAAAGCAATACCTTTCATCTGATCGATTTTTTCTAAACGCCAAAAAGCCATTAATAAAGAGACTACCGTGGGATAAGTGTATAAAACAATGGATGCCAGAGGAACGGGGATCCGCTCCAGTGCAATAAAATAAAACAGTAATGCTACAGAATACCCACATACCCCCATCAAAATAGCAGCGCTCCGCTCTTGAGTAGATAAGCGACGATTAGGTTTTTTCAACTGCAAATAAAGGAAGAGCAGTACCCAGGAAATTAAAAAACGGGCAGTTAAAACTTCGAATATATTAGCGCCATTCTGATAAGCAATTCTTACAAATAATGGCGCAGAACCAAAACCAACAGCAGACATAAATACCAGCAAAATACCAGTAATCCTATTATGCAATTTTTGTTTTCCTTATACAATAAAGAATCACTTCAAGAATATCTTAGTGGTCTGGCTTGATTTATACTTAATCAAGCATAGTGGTGCCGATGGAAGTTATTTCAACCCGGCTGTGAGAAAAAAAGGCTGTTTTTACCCATTCGGTGCCCGCTTTTATCTCGAGCGAGGTGATATCCGGACCACCGAGCTCGATTCCGCCGCCTGATTCAATTTTAAGAGTCAGCCAGCCCGATTCTGCAGGTTTCAGGTGGCTCAACTCGCCAGCAGCTAACACTGCAATACCTAATGCTACAGAGCCGGTACCGCAGGAAGGTTCGAAAAAATCGTCCTGCACATAATGGGGAAAAACCACCCGTAAGTCTCCACCCTGCTCGGGATGCCAGTCGTACAAAGTCACATTTGGTTCTATTTCGCCGGTTCTTTCCATAAAATCATGTTGTATAGTTTGTAGGATATCACGGGTCTTTTGGTTCCAGTTTACAAAATCGAGACCGGGGTATGCTGCAGTGAAGCGGTCGGCATTGATCACTAAAAATTTACCTGCTCGCATATACTTAAGCTCGCCATAACTGAAAGCGCCAACCCCTCTTTCGTAACACTCCCTGACAAAGCAATCCATGTCGGTTTTAATTCTTAAAACTTTTTGTCCATCGGTATCAATTTTTAGCTCCGTCGGGCCACAACCGGTTAGGAGCATCACCTCAACCGGTTTGCGGTTGATGTCAATCCCAAAATAGCTGCCCAGTTCAGTTTCAACCAGGGCAGCGCCCAAGACCTGGGTAAAACCACCGCAGGCGCTAATAAAGCAGGGGACCGAGGGTTCAGCAATTTTAACCTCGATTTCCCCCGGTCTGCTCCCGGGGTAAAGAATTCCAGCTTCATGAGCATGAAGATAATTAGGCCCCATCAGTTTAACCGCTGTTTCAAGTTCGGTCCCTGCGGGGATCTGCTCGCCACGGAGCAGGATAATTAAGTTGCCTCCCATGTGACCGCGGACAAAATCTAACTTCATCTTGGAATCATCCTCACTATTTGAATAATTTCCGCTTGTTTTATAGGGTGAAACTCACCCCTTTAAATGATAGAGGTTTCAGAAACAGTGTCCCATCCTTTTAACATCTCCCATGCGGGTTTCGAGACAAGGACAAATATTTTCCGGAATATTGTCAAAACGGCAGGGACAGTAAAAGTCGCCGTACATTTCGTGTTTACCAATCAAGCCCTCAATGACCAGTTCCTTATCCTCGTTAAAAGTATAGTCACGCAGGCGGGCATAGTTTTCAGAACGGTTACGAATCTCGGTTTCCGGATCCTGCGGAAAGCGACGGACCCTCACTTCGGGCTCTAAATCGGTGATCTCCAGCTCCGCACCGCAAACGGTGCAGATCACTACCTTCCCAACCGCAGGTTCTTCCCTGTAAACAAAGGCAACCCGGCAGACTTCGCAGTAGATCTTAGACTTCACTTTTTAACGCCCTTTCAATCTCGTCTTCTTTGTAACCCTGGATCACTGTTCCCCCAATTACGGTTACGGGAAAGGAATGGCGTCCGGTCAGTTTTTCAACCTCTTCCAGAGCAGTTTTCTGTTCTTCTCCGACAGCCAGGTCAACATCGACGCAATCGTACTCGACATTGTGATCTTCAAGATAGCGTTTAACCTTTTTACACCATGGGCAGGTGCTTAACGCATACACTTTTACCATCTTTGTCCATCTCCTTTAAAATTATTATTTCGGTCCGGAGACCTTTAGCCCAAAATCGACGAAGTGGGCAGATTCAAAAATTCCCAGGTCCCTGATCTTCTGCATCGTTTCCGGGCTTATTTTATCGTCAATCTGCAGGGACATAATTGCTTTGCCACCGATCGATTTGCGTCCGAGCTGCATCGAGGCAATATTGATCTTTTCATTACCCAGAAAGGTGCCGATTTTCCCTACTACTCCCGGCACATCAAGGTGAGTAGTCATCAGGGTGTAGAGAGCCGGAACAATTTCAATCTGAAACTCGTCAATCCTGACAATGCGCATCTCATTGTTTAAAATGGTGCCGGCAATCAGGTGTTCTTCGTTGCCGGAGCGCCCCTTTAAAGTAATCAGGGTGCTGTAGTTCTTAACCTCGGTTGTCGATGTTTCACGCACAGCAATGCCCCGGGCCTTGGCGATAAAGGGCGCATTAACCCAGTTGACACCATCGCCAACGATATGATGCAAAAACCCGATCAGGCAGGATATGGTAAGTGGCGCCAACTGCAAGGAGGCAACCTTGCCGCTGTAAGTAAGCTCCAGTTCATCGACCTGGCCACCAAAGAGCTGCAGGTAAAAACCGCCTATCATCTTTAAGAGCGGCAGGTACGGCTCCAGGGCGGCCCTTGCTTCAGGCATCAGGGCTGGAACGTTAACCGCCGAAACGATCGGATCACCCTTTAAGGCCATCACTACCTGCTCAGCAACCTGCAGGGCCACATTGGTTTGCGCTTCAAGAGTCAGTGCGCCTAAATGGGGAGTAACAATGACATTTCCAAGCTCGAGCAGCCTGCAGTTTAGAGGCGGCTCCTGTTCAAAAACATCGAGCGCTGCTCCAGCTACCTGACCTTCTTTAAGCGCTTCGTAGAGAGCATCTTCATCGATTAAACCGCCGCGGGCGCAGTTGATAATGCGCACCCCTTTTTTCATAACGGCCAACTCTTTAGCGCCAATCAGGTGATGGGTAGCAGGGCTGAGGGGCAAATGGAGGGTGATAAAATCGGAGAGTCCGATCAGCTCTTTAAAAGTTGCTGTTTCAACTCCGAGTTTTTCGGCCTGTTCCTTTGAAATATAAGGATCGTACGCTACAACTGCCATATTCATCGCCCTGGCCCGACGGGCGACCTCAGAGCCGATCCGCCCCATCCCGACCACACCAAGGGTTTTTTTGTTCAGTTCCACCCCGGTATAGGCGGAGCGGTCCCACTCACCCCGTTTTACCGAGCTGTCGGCACCGGCGATGTTGCGGGCCAGCGCTGTAAGCATGGCAATCGTCAGCTCTGCCGTGGAAATGGTGTTACCATGAGGGGCGTTAAGCACGATAATGCCCTTCTCCGTAGCTTTTTCAACATCAATGTTATCCACGCCAACCCCGGCCCGACCGATAACCTTAAGGTTTGTGCCTGCTTCAATCACTGCGGCGTTAACCTTTGAACGGCTACGCACCACCAGGGCATCGTAATTTTTAATTTCAGCTACCAGCTGATCCGGAGTCAGTTCCGGTTTGTAATCAACCTCAACATTTTCCTCAAGAATTTTAATTCCTTCTTCGGAGAGAGAATCACTGACCAATACTCTCAAGCTCAGCACCTCCTACTATAGGTAAAGCTGTATAATCGTGTTTTTAATATACCATAGATTACTGATAGCTGGAAATATGAGGCGTTCGTCAAAATACATTTCGTCTCTACTCAGAAGCAAGTTAGGATGAGAGGAAACCGATTAATGAAATATCAAGGAAAACGGGAGCGCTTGTGCCCGCTAAGTTGTGGGACAAAATGGAAAAATTGCGCACCTTAAGCTACGACTATGATGAATGATGGTGGTCCAGCTTGATAGCACCTTCTGAGCAGTGTTCCTGGCAGCAGTAACAGCGAATACATTCGTAGAGATCAAATTCCGGGATCCCATAGCCGCAGTCAATCACCTGCAGCGGACAATTATCGGCACAGATTCCGCATTCAATACAAAGCTCCGGATCAACTCTGGGGTAGGGCCGCCTGGCATAAAGCAGGTTTCTGAAATAAGCGAGCGGAAAACTGGCGATCATCCGACTGATCTTGCCGTGACCGCCGGGACCGCGATCAAAATCTTTAACCCGGCTTTCTTCCAACTTTAACCCCTTGACTTCAATATCCTCAAAAAATGATCCCGGCAGTTTCAGTTCCCTTGCCGCGGCAATAGTCGTAACCTGGGCAGGCAGAAAACCGGCAATCTCTGCCGCAACGCTGTCAAGTGCCACGGCGTTGGTCGAGGCCAGCAGCAGCCCCAGCTGCCGTGGCTTGCCGCGCCGTGGGCCGGTTCCTTCCATCGCCACAATGGCATCCAAAATTGAAAGCGCCGGTTTAGCTGCAAGGTAAATATTGATCACCAGGCGGGAAAAATCTAGGGGCAGGGGATGCTCCATGTGGTAGCGCTTTTTTATTTTGCCAAACAGTAGACCGTAATTATTCTTAACCGCTCCGGTGAGGCCAGTTAAGGCATGGGTTTTTAACTTTGCTGCATTGATGATCAGGTCTACCTGATCCAGCTCCCGGGCCAGCGGGATTAGCTGCTCCTGAAAACCGGCCACTTTGTGTTCTTTGCTACCCGTAAAAATTAACGCCTTGGCGCCGGTCTGATCGATAATTTCCTGCAGTCCGGCTTTACTCAGGGTTACTTTTTGATCATCATTGCCGGGGTTATCACCGATAAAAGCTTCTCCCCCCGCATCCTGCACCATCCCAACTAAGGCTTTGATCACCGCCGGATGCGTGGTTACCGCTTCGGCAGGAGCAGCGGCAGCTAGGAGATTGGGCTTAATCAAGACCTTCTGCCCGGGAGCTACAAACGCCTCAAGGCCGCCAAAAGGCTGCACAGCTCTGCGCAGCGCCTCGCTGACTTCACTTATTTCATAGCGCATACATCTTTCAATTGCGACAACCGGTTTCTGCTGTTCTGACATGTAAGTTTTCAACACCTTCAGTTTTGATGCCGGTCTTTAATCGTCACTTTATTCAGATCGCTTTTTTTGTAAACCAAATCTAAACAGAGACCTAAATTTAGGACCATCCATGCCATAAAATAATCAGCTAAGCAGGCCAGCGGCTTCGCGATCAACAATAATGGTTACATCCCGGTGAAGCTGTAAAATAGAAGCAGGTACACTGGTCGTAATCAGGCCACTAACTGTCCGGGTGATGGCTTCAGCTTTTGCTTTACCCGCCGCAAGCAGGATAATCTTATTAGCCAGCATAATCGAACCGAGGCCCATGGTAACAGCCTGCTTTGGCACTGCTTCAACAGAGCTGAAAAAGCGGCTGTTGGCCAGGATTGTGTCTTCGGTCAAGTCGACTAAGTGAGTAGGCACCCTTAGCTGATCACCGGGCTCGTTAAACCCAATGTGACCATTACCGCCGATACCTAGCACCTGCAGGTCGATCCCACCTGCTGCGGCAATCCGCTGATCGTACTCGAAGCAGAACTGATCCACATTTTCCAGATCGCAGCTAGGCATGTTGATCTGCTCCGCCCTGATCTTTACCTGGTTAAAGAGGTGGTGGCGCATATAATAGTAATAGCTCTGTTCGTGCTCTGGGGCCAGGCCGGCATATTCATCCAGGTTGAAAGTAGTTATCCCGCTAAAATCAACTTTACCTTCACTGTTTAGCTTAACCAACTCGGCGTACATTCCTTCCGGAGTTGAGCCAGTGGCCAGTCCAAGCACCGCCCGGGGTTTTGCTTCGACCTCCGCCACAATCAACATTGCTGCTCTTTCACTCAATTCCTGGTAGTTATCGACAATGATCAATTCCATCTTTCAGCAACACTCCCCAGCACTAAAATATTTCTTCCTTTTCTTCAGTAGTATAAAAGAGAGCCATCAGCTGCTCCCGATCAGCCGTTTTAGGAGCGCCGAGTAGCGCTGCTTCAGCATGCTTGCGGTCCAAAATTGCCTTTTCTTGAAGGGTGGCAATTTTCTCTGCCACAGCATTTAGCCGGATCAACTCTTTTACGCGGTTAAAGATCTTTTCGCTGCCATACAGGTACTGCCCTTCCGCCAGAATTTTGGAAGCAACCATAGCCTTAAAATGATCAAATTTTAATTGCTGGTTAACCAGTTCCAGATCCTTTATTAAATAATCAAGTTCTTCTTTAGAGGCCGGGTTCATCAGGAGACTGTATTTTTCCCGGTATATTATACTGTCGAGCTCTTCGGTCAGCACCGGGCTCAACCCATCGGTAATAGTAATGATATCAAGATCAGAGCCCCGGACCAGCTCACCGGTCGATGATTCGGGGCGGGGTTCTGCATGAGCCATCCCGAAAACAACATCACCGGCAATAATAAAACAGCTACGAGCCGAAATTTCAGGGCCACTGCGGTGGTTTTCAACCAGCCTGGTTATGGTATCACGGGCCAGGGCAATCTTCCGGGCGCTTATGGCAGCAATTTCACCATTTATCGTACTCGCTTTTTTTTTGATCGCCTGTTCCTGGCTGGCTGAACCGATTACCATATAGTTTAAAAACTCGCGCATGATCGATGGTGATAGGCGGGCATAGGCCTCGACTTTCTGATCAAGCCTCAAGTAACGACGCCCAACAATACTGGTAATTACTGCCGGTGTGGAGGCACAAAACTGCCAGGCTTCAAAAATATCCAGCCCGGTTTCCCGGACAAAATCCTTACCGGTTAAAGGGCCCCGCTCTTTGATCAACTGAAGCAAATGTTCCACTAGTGATCCCTACTGCTAAAGGCTTTAAGCTGGTGTTCCTGCTTGACCTTAATGATCGTTCCCGGGGGATAATAGCCCCTGGCCGTGCCGTTGGGATAGAGCAGTGCGTTTTTCCCAAGCAAAGTGCCGGGCGTGCTGACGCTGTTACAGCCTGTTTCTACGCCGTCACCAAAAATCGCGCCAAACTTGCGCAGACCGGTCTGATAACTTTTGCCATCAACTGTAATCGTAACTTTAGAATCAATCATCTTCAGGTTGGCCAGTTTGGTGCCTGCTCCCAGATTAACCTGACCCAGAATACTGTCACCAATGTAGGCAAAGTGACCGGCCTTACTGCCACCAAGCATCACCGAGGATTTCATTTCGGTGGTATGGCCCACTACGCAATCATCGCCAACCAGCACATCACCACGGATGTAAGCCCCGTGGCGCACTTCGGTACCATCACCGATAATCGCCGGTCCCCGAACCAGGGCGGCGGGTTCAATGACCGAATTTTTACCGATATAGATCTGATCGTCCATTAGAAAGGCGCCAGCGTAAATAATCGATGCCCCGGTTAGCTCTTTACCTTCCATAATTACAACCGGTTTTTTACCACTGCTGTCGATCTGGAACCCAGCCCTAATTACCATGCCGTCATGAATAATCACGGTTTTGGCAATCACCGTCTCCCCCTGGCGAGCCTCTTCAACGTTAGGCTGCAGGTTTTCTTTTAAGTAATCTTTGATTCTGCCTAATCCTTCCCAGACATATTCGGTCCCGGCAAAAAGGTCGGCAAACCGGCACTGAACAAGATCAAAAAAATCAGCTGCCTGTAACACCTTCATCACTCCTTTTCTAGGCCGGCGATTACGGCGGCCATTCTCTTCTTGGCAGCGATATCGGCCTGACGCCCGATCATGATCCTCTGCGCCTGGGGCGAGCCGGCGCCATGCATCGATTCGGTGCGGTAACTAACAGCAGCGGTGCCAAGGGTTAGATTCTCAATCAGGCGCATCACCCTGATCCGCTGCTCCGTTGAGACGGCCGCAGAGGCGCGGTAATATTTTTCTATATAGCGGCCGATCTCCGGATGTTTGAGATCCTTTTCCGAAGGCAGGGTTACCATTAGGCCCCCGGCAATATCCTCGGCCAGACGGGCAATTTCGTACGGAAAACGGGTAACATTCTGCTTGCAGACATTAGCCAGCAAAAGATCAATCAGGTAGGTGCCGGAAGCAGTGGCATAGCCCTGGCTGGAACAGGCAATACCGCAGGCATAAAGGGTTTCGTTCAGTTGAATCATTTCGATCAGTTTATCCTTCACGTGTGAAGCACCGGCAGCCCCATTATACTCGGCGGCCAGCGCGGCAGCGCCAATCAGCACATCACCAACCCCCACTTTGCAGCCGCCATAACTTTGGCGGTGATACCCGGCGAAGCGTTCAACCAGAGCACCGGAATACTGATACTCTCCGCACATGAAGACCCGTTCCCAGGGCACAAATACATCTTCAAAGATAACCAGGCATTCGTGCCCACCGTAGTGGCAGTTGCCTACATCAATAGTGCCGCCTTCCATCCGACGCGTATCGCAGGATTGACGGCCGTAAATATAAGTAATGCCACTTGAACCACTGGGCACAGCGAAGGAGACGGCATAGTCGGCATCTTCCTCACTCATGGTCAAAGTGGGCATAACCAGTATTTCATGCGCCGCCAGCGCTCCTGTCTGGTGAGCCTTGGCGCCGCGCACCACAATCCCGTCGGGGCGCTTCTCCACTACCCGCAGGTAAAGGTCCGGGTCTTTCTGTTTTGAAGGCCTCTGTGACCGATCGCCCTTTGGATCGGTCATCGCCCCTTCAACCATCAGGTCATTTTCCTGAACGTACCTTAAAAATCGGCGAAAACGCCTGTGATAATCGACCCCTAAATCGCGTTCCATTTCAAAAGTAACACTGTCGACGGCATTAAAAGCATCCATCCCCACACAGCGTTGGAAACAAGCGGCAGTTTTCTGACCCAACAACCTCTGCATCTTAACCTTATTAATCAGATCATCTACGCCCTGGTGCAGGTGGGTAAAACGGTTGATTATTTTGCCGTCAAGGCTTGAGCGCACTGTCATCAACTCGGCACAGTCAGGATCGGCTGCAAGCTCATAGCTTTTAGCCACAGAATTGATCGAGGGTCGAATCAGCGGATGGTCTATCACGTTGTCAATTTTTTCGCCAAAAAGGTAGACCTGGTAGTTAATCGCACGCAATGAATCAAGGTATTCTTCGACAGTTTTCACCGCTTTATCTACCTCCCTTCAGATTAACAGTTTCGCCAAGCCCTCAACTGATAAAAAGCTCTTTTGTTGTATCCTTGTTCAGGTTAAGGATCGTAAAAATACCAAGTACGGTGCCAAGGGGCATAATCAGGCACTCGAGGAAAGCAACCGTGACGCAGAAGGTAATAGACTCTCGTTTTTTCATTTTGCGGCTGGCAATGAGGATCAGGACTGCCAGTACCCAGCCGGCCAAAATGATCACCAGGGCAAGGATAATAAATACAAGGCCCACGATGCGTGGTGCTGCTTCGCCACCGCTTGTTGCCCCGATAAAAATGGCAATCCCGATCGCTAAGTAGATGATCGGAAGGCAGGCCATTAGTGCGGTAAAAATCCCAAGAATCAGATGCAGATTGGCCAGCAGATCGAGATTCTTTTCATCCTGTCCGTTCATAAAAAAACCTCCTTTAGCTCCCCGTAATTATTTTAAGCGGGCTTTGCAACAACGACACAATTACGACCATTTTCCTTTGCCTGATAGAGCGCCCGGTCTGCCTCAATCAGCAATCCGTCGACACTGATGATATCAGCATGATAGGTTGCGACGCCAATACTAATGGTGTAGCTGATTAAAGCTCCATCATGGCGCACTTTTGAAGACTCAACAGTTTTTCTCAATTCCTCGGCCAAATATAATGCCTTTTCGACCGCTGTATCAGGAAGTAAAATGCTAAATTCTTCTCCACCAAGCCTGGCGGCAGTATCCAATTCACGCAACCGTTTCTTTAATAATTCTGCAAAGGCAATGAGAACCCGATCTCCTCCGCTATGGCCATAGGCATCGTTAATCTTTTTGAAGTGATCGAGATCGATTGTGATGATCGACAAAGGAATTTTATAGCGCATTGAGCGTTTTAGCTCTTTTTCTGTTATCTGTGTAAAGAATCGGCGGTTTCGGAGCCCGGTCAGGTAATCAGTAGTTGCCATTAAACGTAAGTTTTCTTCAGCAAAACGCTGATCAGTAATATCTTTTATAATTACCATCTGCCCCTGCAAATTGTTTATGTCTTCTGCAAGCGGTATAATATCTGCCCTAAACCAATGATCTTTTTCAGATGTTTCCTCTTGCAATTCAAATGACAAATACTTTTCAACAGGTTTTTGTAAATTTTGTAGGAGTTTTGGCCAGGATCTCTTTAGCTCTGACAGGTTCTTGCCTATTGATTCTTCGTCCAAATTAAATAATTCTTTCGCAGCAGCATTGAAATCTACCAACCTTAATCTTAAGTCAAAAACCAATGCCCCATCTGGTAAAGCTTCAAAAAGTAGGTCCCTGGCTACAGGAATGATATCAAATAATCTATAACGGACAAGGCCATAATAAAAACAGATCGCGCTTAACGGCAATATAAAAGCGGTAATATCGATGTTTATGCTGATAGCGCGGGTCAGATATACTATAAAACCTAACCATGGCAACAGTGAGCCGATAAATATAATGGCGATCTGCTTGCGGATGTTTCTTTTCGAACCAAACCACATCAGCAAAAAGAGTATATTACTAAGAATCACAGAAAATGAAATATTAACGATGTGAAACCAGTACCAGATGCCACGCTCAAATGTAAGAATTGGAAAGGGACCACTTAAATCAAGGTAAGAGCTCCGGTAAATTAAACCATGATACTCATTCGTCAGGTTCAGGACAAAGGTAATTATAGGAATAACAAGCAGTGCTAATAACCAGGGAAAAGTGAACTTTTTGACCCGTCCGGTATACTTTAAGGCAAAGAACAGAAATGCGGGGGCAATAAATGATATTCCAAGATATTGAAGTTTGCTCCATATCAGAACAATATTCAATTCAGTGCTTGACAGTTCAAGAGCATAGAAGAAAGCGTAAATAGCGCAGGCCAAAGCCAATAAGCTAAATTCCCGTGTCCCCTTCACTTCCTCTAAGCCCCATGACCGGAAGAATAGAACAAGAATAGCCAGAGCTGCGACAAATAGGATAATCGCGTACGGATTAAAAAACAAATTCTCACCCCGAAAGACGCTACTGTTTTCTTCTGTTTAGCCTAATAGATCCTTTACCTGCTGTAAAGTGGTTTCTATATCAGCCCTGTTTACTTCCTTGTTGGTAGTAAAGCGGATCCGATCGGGCTCAATCGCCACGGTCAGAATACCTCTCTTTTCGAGCTCTTCGCCCAGCTGCCGAATAGACATGGTTGTCGGTTTAACGATGACAATGTTGGTGTCTACATCTTCTGGATTAAACTCGATCCCCTTAATTTTTGCCAGCCCTTCAGCCAAAAGGCGGGCATTGGCATGATCTTCAGCCAGGCGTTCAACCATCGTTTCCAGGGCCACAATACCGGCCGCGGCAATTATACCGGCCTGGCGCATTCCGCCGCCCAACCTTTTGCGCCAGCGCCTTGCCTCTTCAATAAACTGATGGGTGCCGGCGATTATCGAGCCAACCGGTGCACCCAAACCCTTGGAAAGGCAAAACTGAACCGAGGTTGTGCAGGCGGCATAGTCTTTAACCGGCACTCCGGAAGCAACCGCGGCGTTAAAAATGCGGGCGCCGTCAAGGTGTACCGGCAGGTTATGTTTAAGAGCAACCTGGTAAACCGCTTGCATATCTTCAAGTGGCACAACCGTTCCCCCGGCCCGGTTGTGAGTGTTCTCCAGGCAGATCAGTGATGTGGGCGGCAGGTGGATATCATCCTCGCGGATTGCCCACTCCACCAGATCCGCCGACAGGGAGCCGCGCTTGCCCGGCAGGGGCCGGGGCTGGATGCCGGCAAAAACTGAAGCAGCCGCTGCTTCATAATAGTAGATATGTGAATCTGCCTCGAGGATTACTTCTGTTCCCGGGCTGGTATGCGTTAAGATGGCGATCTGATTACCCATGGTACCGCTAGGCACCAACATGGCCTCTTCCTTGCCGAGCAGGTCAGCCGCCAGCTCCTGGAGACGGTTCACAGTCGGATCATGACCGTAAACATCATCGCCTAATTCTGCTTCATAGATTGCCTTCCTCATTGCCTCGGTCGGCAGTGTTACCGTATCGCTTCGCAAATCAATCAATCAAAATTCCTCCTTCATACTCAAGGTCGGCTGTTTCTCGACCAAAACCTTATAGCCAATCAGGCAGCCTGTTCTCCTTCTGCCTTTGCTTCGCCGCCCTGGACCCTGGTCATCATCAATAGCGCTACCAGGTAGGCAACAGCCGCCATCGGGAAGAGGACCATCCGCGTGCCAAAAAGATCCATCACCCAGCCGAAGATCGGCGGGGCGATAATGGCCGCCAGCATGGAGAAGAAATAATAGAGACCGGTGTAAGTGCCCAGTTTGGCCACCGGGGACATATCGCTGACCATCGGGTATGAGTTAATATTTATCAAGGCCCAAAAGACTCCACCCAAAACCAAAAGCGAGATCGCCAACACGATCGGGGTGGCAAAGTAAAATGAGCCCAGCATCAGACACATACCCACCAGACCGGCCAAAATCGTCTTTTTGCGGCCCAGCGCCGTAGCGATAAAGCCGCTTGGAATGGCCATTAGCAGGAATGAGAGCGAAAAGAAACCGAGATAAAAAGCAGCCTGAGATTCGTCAATACCCCACTTGTCCATCCCGTAAAGGGTAAAAAATGTTTCTACACCGTTCCAACCGATGAACCAGAAAAATATGGCATAGAAGAGAAAGCGGGTTGTACTCTCTTTTTCCTTCATAATAGCCATAAGTGAACTATAAATACCACCGGGGCGTTTTTCCGCCTCCTCGAATTCGTCGCGGGGCTCACGGATTGCCGCCATTAATATAACTAATACGACAATCATGATCACCGCGGCAACCACGAATGCCCCGTTGACACTGATCATCCTGGTAAAAACAAAGAAAAAGAGCAGGGCGCCAAGGCCGCCCATTAAGTTAACAACACCGTTGGCCTTACTCCGGTAGATGGAGGGTGTCAGGTCAGGCATCAGGGCAATGGCCGGAGCCCGAAAGGCAGCCATGGCAATATTCATGATAATGATCACCGGAATTAGAATGGCCAGAGAATAGCCGACATAGGGAATCAGGGCAAAAAAGAAAGCGGCAACCGGCACACTGACCAGCAGAAAAGGCATGCGACGACCGAAGCGGGTCCAGGTCCGATCACTCATTGCCCCAAAAACTGGAATCAGCAGGATGGCAGCTATATTATCAAAAGTCATAATAATGCCAACAGCGGTGTCGGTGTAAGGCAGGTGTGTAAGCAACCTTTCCAGTATTGGTGGCACATAAGCATTGTAAATAGACCAGGTGAGGGAAATGATCAGAAAACCAAGGCCGAGAATGACAATCTTTAAATAATTAAATGATTTCATTTACTTACCTCCATTGATTATTTTATGCAAATCCTGAGGCCGATCGGTGATAATCGCATCAATCCCACCAGCCACCATCAGTTCCATATAGAGAGGCTCATTAACTGTCCAGGCATAGATAGCAAGGTTATGCTCCCTGAAACCGCTGACCAGCTCCGGGTGCTGCAGGTGGTAAAATAGCGGGTGCACCGAGTAACAGCCAAGTTTTAGAGCATATCCCCAGGGTTCAAAAAGCCCGGCGACATAAAGCATTCCAGTCCGGATCTCTTTATTCAGTTCGCGGCACGTAACCAAACTGTAGTGGTTAAAAGAAGATACAACAACCTGATCTTCTAAGTTCCGGGTGGTAACCGCCTCGATAACCTTCTCCTCCAATCCGGGATAAAGCACAATGCCACTTTTCAGCTCGATGTTGTAGACCAGGTTTGTGGAGGAGAATTGATCAAGCACTTGATCGAGAGTTGGTATTTTCTCTCCGGCAAATTCTTCGCCAAACCAGCTGCCGGCATCAAGGTGCTGCAGCTCTTGCAGGGTGTAATCTTTAACCAAGCCACTGCCGCTCGTGGTGCGCTCCAGTTTCTCATCGTGAATCACCACCACAGAGCCATCTTTGCTTAATTGAACATCAAATTCGAGACCGGAAGCACCCACCTCGACCGCACGGCGAAAAGCAGCCATGGTGTTTTCCGGAGCATCTGTATTGGCGCCGCGGTGGGCCAGATTCAGTGTTTTACTCAATTGTCACTCCTCCTTTAACTCCATACAGAGCGGGTTTTTTCACCCCCACCCCATCCCTCCCCTCTCAAGGGGGAGGGGAGTTAATGGAATCTACTCTACCCGGAAAAAGGCTTCATCAAATTCAGGCTTTCCTTCATAGCGGCCCATAAAGAAACCGGGCAGACTGTCAATCTGTTCAAAAAGGGCCGCATCGGCCTTAATACCAGCCTTGTTTAAAGCTTCCACAATCTCTTTAGGTTCAGGCGGACAGCCCTTGGCGGCAAACATCTGCTGAATCTCGGGGTGGTCTTTATTCTTGCGGTACATGCACTGGCCGATCAGCAAAGTGGCCTGCATGCCCGGTGACGGTTCCATCACTTTACCGGTTAAAACCTCGACTTCATCCCAAGCCTCACCCTGCCAGGCCTGACGGATGGCTGTTAAAATCAGGCCGTTTAAAGCAGAACAGTACGTGCACATCGTGTCATCAAATTTACGGTAGTAAACACCTGCCAGGCCCTGTTTGGCCAGAGCGGCAGGCATCTCCCCACTATCATTACAATCGTATTCAAAATCATATTCATGATAGGAGATAACATCTTCTATCTTTTCACCGATCACTTCAATGTCGGAAAGGTCAAGCGGCCGACCGGCCCTGGCAGCAGCCAAAGCCAGATGTTTTACCCGGACCGGATCGTGGCCGAGCACTTTTGCACCCACCAAATCAGCAGATAAAAGATCCGGGGAGGCAATCAGCAGATTAGTGCGCCGCATCCGCCCGTCAAAAGCAGGGCCCCGTTCCAGGCTGTATATGCCATCGATCAGTGACAGCCCGGGAGGCATCGGATCGGCGATTTTTGATACATAAAAATGCAGATCCTTATCGCGATCGGCATTATGACATTTCTTGCGCGATGCAATATCGATGGTGCCTTTTAAATTTTTCATCCCTAAGCTGACCACCGTCTGGTTGTGCGATTTTAAGGCCGGAATATCGACCAAAAAGTCGCTTTCGAGGATGTCCGTATTAATTTTAAGGCTGATTCCTTCGCCTAAGTCTACCTTCTTAAAGGGCCGCTCCATGATATTAATGAATTTAACACCGTAGCGCTCTTTAAGGGTTTCGTAACCGAGGCTTTTAAAAGCATGGGCCGGGGTTTCGGTATCTTTAGGATCGGCCACAATTCCTTCGCCAATCGTAATATCATCGACCCCGTGCTCCTTTAAGGTTATAACCAGATCCTCAATCACCCTTGAAGTGGTGATCACTCCCCACTTGGGAAAGTTACAGGTTTTGGTCCAAAAAACTATGTTCGGCTTGATGAAGACCCTGGCCGCTGCAGGCAGGTGATCGAGCCCACCACAATCGCGAATGACCTTCTGCACCGATTCCAGCGGTTTTTCATAACGGACAATCGCTACTTTATTTGTCACCCGGTTACCTCCACTGATCCAGCTCTATTTTTGGTTTCAAACAGTAGTTGCTGCCATTCAGACATCAGTTTTGTCCACTAATCCATAAGCCTTATTATAAAAGTGTGGCATACATCACCGCTTTAATGGTATGCATCCTGTTTTCAGACTGATCGAAAACCACAGAATAATCAGATTCGAAAACTTCCTCCGAAACTTCCATGCAATCTAAGCCAAAGACGTCGCCGATATCTCTGCCGATTTCGGTCTCCAGGTTATGAAACGCCGGCAGGCAGTGCATGAAGATAGCCTCATCTTTGGCATTTTCCATCATATCCATCGTCACCCGGTAAGCCGTTAACAGGGCAATCCGTTTTTCCCACATCTCTTTTGGCTCGCCCATCGATACCCAAACGTCAGTATAGATAACATCAGCATCTTTTGTACCCGCCTGAACATCATCAGTCAGGGTAATCGTAGCGCCGGTTTTGCGGGCGATATTTTTACACTTTTCGACCAACGCCGCTGCCGGCCATACTGCCTGCGGGGCTACAGCCCTAAAATGCAGGCCCATCTTGGCTGACCCAATCATCAGCGAATTACCCATGTTATTGGAGGCATCACCCAAAAAGGCCAGGGTTTGCCCTTGCAGGCTCCCTCGCTTTTCCTGGATGGTTAAAAAGTCGGCCAGGATCTGGGTCGGGTGATATTCTGTAGTAAGACCGTTCCAGACCGGAACTCCGGCATAGGCGCCGAGCTCCTCGACTATGCTCTGCGCAAATCCGCGGTATTCGATGCCGTCATACATCCGCCCGAGCACCCGCGCCGTATCCTTAATCGACTCTTTTTTACCCATCTGCGATCCTGTAGGGCCCAGGTAAGTAACATGCATCCCTAAATCAAAAGCAGCTGTTTCAAAAGCACAGCGGGTTCTGGTCGAATCCTTTTCGAAGATGAGAGCGATGTTTTTGCCTTTCAGCGTATCATGAGCAATACCTAAACGTTTCATGGTTTTAAACTCCTGCGATAACTGGAGCAGGTATTTTATTTCTTCCGTCGTAAAATCAAGCAGCGTCAGCAAGTTTCTGCCCTTCAGGTTAAAAGCCATCTGTTTACCCTCCCGAAAAAATATGATGAAGCAATTGCACCAGCCGAAAACAAATAAATACCAGCTCTTGTAAATTAAATTATCATTCGCCTCCAACAGGCGTTAACCCTGCAATTATGACAAAATTTGTTGCCGCAAAAACGATAGCTTATGCTATAATGAAAAAAACAAAGATTGTAGGGGAGCTCCGAGCGGGGCTGAGAGTAAGGCGCATGGAAGCCTTTAACCCTTATAACCTGTTGCTGTCCGCCGCTAAAGGCTGGACACTGGGTAATGCCAGCGTAGGGAACAACAAACCGGGCTTGAAACCGGCAAGATGCCGCCTACGTGGGCGGCATCTTTTTGTTTTACTAAGAATAACGGCCGGCAGAGCGGAGTTGACCTAAATGGCCGAAATTAAAAAGTTAAACAACATTGCACCAGCGCTTATCCTAATCGTTCTGGTCATCGGCAGCTGGGAGCTGATCAGCAACTTTTCAGATATTCCGACCTATATCCTACCTGCCCCTTCGGCTATCGTCCGCGCTCTCGCTAATAACTTTGGGCTGCTGCTCTACCACAGCGGCTATACTTTTGCTGCAGTCCTGCCCGGCTTAGGCCTGGCGATCATCATCTCCCCCCTGCTGGCCTTGTTGATGGATCGCTTTACATTCTTTAACAAAGCACTCTACCCGCTACTGGTAATTTCCCAGGCGGTGCCGATCTTTGCCGTTGCCCCGCTGATCTTAATCTGGTTTGGAGTCGGCCTTTTACCCAAGGTGCTGATAGTGGCCCTGGTCTGTTTCTTTCCGCTGACTATTAACCTGGTCGATGGTTTTAGCCAGGTTGATCCCGAGGCGATTGAACTGATGCAGACGATGCGGGCCAACCGTCTGCTAATCACCCGCTCAGTGCACCTGCCCTCTACCCTTCCATACTTCTTTTCGGGCTTAAAAATCGCAGCCACCTACAGCGTTTTGGGCGCAATTATCGGCGAATGGCTTGCCGCCAGGGCCGGTTTGGGCATCTATATGCTGCGGGCCATGCACTCGTTCAGAACCGTCGATCTCTTTGCCGCGATCATCGTAGTGGTTGTCTTAAGCCTGGCCCTATTTAAGCTGGTAGAGCTGGCCGGAAATCTGGCCATGCCCTGGCAGAGAACAGATTATGAACATCCTGAGAGGTGATTAATATGGTTTTAACCCAACAGAAGAAAATAGTAATCCTCATTACTTTGAGCCTGCTGCTGTTCTCTACCTTATTGGCAGGAGGCTGTGCAAAACCGAAAACGGAGCAGCCTGAAAGCGTGACGCTGCTTCTGGACTGGACGCCAAACACGAATTTTAGCGGGATTTATTCAGCAATAGAGCTTGGTTATTACCGAGAAGAGGGGCTTGAAGTTGTACTGGTCCAGGCTCCCGGCAGTGTCATCCAAATGGTTGGCGCAAACAGGGCTGAGTTTGGTTTCAGTTTTCAGGAAGAGGTTACCTTCGCCCGTCTGGCAGAAATCCCTGTTGTTTCTGTCGCCGCTGTTATCCAGCACAACAGTTCCGGTTTTATCTCGCTTAAAGAGCGTGGCATTGAGAGCCCTTCTGATTTTGAAGGAAAAAGCTATGGTGGTTGGGGCTCGCCGGTTGAGGAAGCGACGATCAGAGCTTTAATGGAGCGCCAGGGAGCTGACTTTGGCCGGGTAGAGATGATTACTACCGGCGAAGTAGACCAGTTGGTGGCCATTGAACGGGAAGCCGATTTTGCCTGGATTTTTTATGGCTGGACCGGAATCGAAGCAGAGCTTAAAGGTCTGGACTTTAACTTCATCGAGCTGCGATTGGAAGATCCGGCTCTCAACTACTATACCCCGGTGCTCATCAGCAATGAAGCCCTGATCGATACCAACCCGGAGCTGGTCAGGCGCTTTATGCGGGCCACGGCTAAAGGCTATATCTTTGCCATTGAGAATCCGGAAGAGGCAGCCCGCATCCTGACTGAAGCGGTACCGGAACTTAACGCGGATTTAGTGCTGGCCAGTCAGCTCTGGCTTGCCGCTCGCTACCAGGCAGAAGCTGAAACCTGGGGGCTGCAAAAGCTGGAGACCTGGGATAATTATGGAAAATGGCTGCTTGAACACGGTTTAATTGAAGAAATGCCAGAGCTGGAAAAAGCTTTTACCAATGCTTTTTTAGACTAGCCAGCTGCCGGTGAAAGCGGTGCACCACTAGATGGATTGCTTAGTTTTAAAAAATATCTACTCGACCTATTACTCCGGTAACCGGTTGCTGCCGGTGCTTGACGGGATTTCGCTTCAGGTTGGCGACGGTGAGTTTGTCAGCGTGCTCGGCCCCAGCGGTTCGGGTAAAAGTACCATCTTAAAGTTAGCCGCTGGATTGTTGAAACCCGATCAGGGCCAGGTTTTAGTTGATGGAGAAGAGACCGCTGGGCACTCGCAGTTGGTCAGCTACATGCCCCAGCAGGATCTGCTCTTCCCCTGGAAAACCTTGCAGGATAACGCCGTCCTGCCGCTGCTGGCCGCTGGCTTAGACCGCCATACCGCGCGTGCCCGGATTGGCAAACTGCTGCCCACTTTCGGCCTGGAAGGCTTTGCCGACTACTACCCCCACCAACTTTCCGGAGGAATGCGCCAGCGGGCGGCCCTGCTGCGCACGATGATGGTCGACAGCAACCTGATGCTGCTTGACGAACCCTTTGCAGCTTTAGACGCCCTGACCCGGGAAAACCTGCAGGACTGGCTGCTTAAAATCTGGTCGCGTTACCGCCGCTCGGTGCTCTTTGTCACCCACAGTATTGACGAAGCTATCTACCTTTCCGATCGCATCTACGTGATCACCGAAAGACCGGGCCGGATCAGTTTGGAACAGAAGATTACTTTACCAAAACCGAAGGTCAGAAGTATGGTGACAGCGCCGGAGTTTTCACTCTATAAAAAAATCCTGCTTGAAGCACTGCACCAGGAAACAAGCTGGGAAGATGGCGGTAAAATTGAAGGTGAAACCTTTTAAACCTGCTTGAGTTTGAGCATCAAGAAAACCGTTTAAGTCTTGCTGGTTACAATCACCAGCAGTATTCCCCGGGAAATAGATACCCTGCCTCTGTCGCCGATCAGCTCATTGCTTAATCCACGTGAAGATCCATGCTGCAACAATTCTTTCTGCAAGGGGTATCTTAATCCTTCGGTCGTCACCCCATCCACCTCAGCTGTTATGGGAAAGAGTGAAACATAGCTGCCGGGCAGGCACTCAACAGTGATGTCGTCTTCAATAAGGACCAGCTCCTGCCGGTGATCGATAATCCGAGCCGGGATCCCTGCCTCCAGCGGAAGTATAAGCAGCATCAGGTTAAAGAGGCTGTGATCCACCCGGCTGCCGCCAAGCGCCCCGATGATTAAGATCTCCTGAGGCTTAAGTTTAACGGCATGTCCCACCGCCAACTCCAGATCGGAATAGTCTTTTTCAGCCGGATAGCTGATAACTTCTGGCTTTAAATCAGCAGCTTTGGGCAGCGCTAGCGGATCGACCGAATCAAGGTCGCCGATGATCAGATCCGGAGTCAGGCCCAAAGTCCTGGCGTGGCGCGAGCCGCCGTCAGCGCAGATAATATAGTCATCCTCGCAGAGCAACTCCCGGTAAAACTTAGGGTTTTCTAAGTCACCGTTGGCGATGATCACAATTCGCTTCGGCTGCAAAGCATTCACCTCCGCCAATAATCTAAACTCATCTTGCCATGCTGACCAGGTAACTGATCAGTTGGTACAAACCAAATACTGCTGCCAGCAGTATATACATCTTCACTCAGGGTGATACTTTCTTATACCAGGGCTCTTTTATATCGCTCATCTGTTTTCTCCTTTAACATTGATATTCAATCTATTAGAGGGCCGCAAAAAATCGCTCCAGGCGGCGGAGGCCTTCTTTGAGGGTTTCTGTGGAGCAGGCGTAGGAGATACGCAGGTAGCCTTCAGCCCCCTGGCCAAAATCGATTCCCGGAGTAAGCGCCACCCCTGTTTCATCTAAAATCTTCAAGGCAAAAGCGTAGGAGTCGGCGGTATACTTTTTAACATTGGCGAGCATATAGAAGGCGCCGTCGGGAATCCTGGCTGGCGCAATGCCGATCTGCTGCAGGGCATCATAGAGATAGAGCCGGCGCTCATTGTACTCGCTGAAGCGGTTGGCCAGCACTTCCGGAGTCTCACGCAGGGCGGCAATCCCGGCCGCCTGGATGAAGGAACAGGCACAGATAAAGAGGTTTTGCTGCAACTTTTGCATGTTGCGGACCAAGTCAGGCGGGGCAATCAGGTAACCGAGACGCCAGCCGGTCATAACGTTGCGCTTCGAGAAACCGTTGATTACGATGGCCCGGTCGGTGTATTCAAGAATAGAATGATCCCGGCCCGTGTAGTTTAAACCGTGATATATTTCATCGGCCACTAGATAGGGCCCGAGTTCGGCAAAAGACTGCAACTCTTCGGCTTCGAGCACCGCCCCGGTCGGATTGGATGGTGAGTTAAGCATGATCCCCTTTACACCGGGGCCGAGCTGCTTTTTAACCTCAGCAGCCTGCAGTTTAAAGCCCTCTTCTTCCCGCGCCGGAACCAGCAGCGGGCGGGCCCCGATATAACAAATAAAGTTGGGATAACAAGCATAGTAGGGATCGGCCATCACAATCCGATCATCACTGTTGAGCAACGCCGAAAAAGCCAGCAGCATCGCCGGGGAAGAACCGGAGGTTACTATTACCTGCTCCGGCTCAATTTTCACGTTATAGTTACGCCGGTAATAGGCAGCTACCTCTTCCCTCAGCTCCGGTTTGCCCAGGCTGTGGGTGTAAGCAGTATCATTATCATTAATCGCTGCTATGGCCGCTTCCTTAATCACAGTGGGAGTGTTACCGCCCGGCTCTCCGACTTCCATGTGCACTATGTCGCGGCCTGCGGCTTCAAGCTGCTTAGCCTTTTCTAGAATTTCCATCGCCAAAAAAGGCTTTACCTGGCAGACCCGGGAAGGTAATTTTAATTGGTGAGAGTTTTCCGGTTTCACTTCGCTCTCGTCAGCTCCTTTTTAGCGCCTGGCACTATCGATCTCTTTTTCTTTAATCAACTCAGCACAGTATTCAATGATCTCCCGCCTTCTGACAATCCCGATAAAAATGCCCTGGTCGTCGACCACCGGTACAAAATTCTGCTCGCTGGCCAGCGAGAGCAGGTCAACAATGCGGGAGTCAATCCTAACCGGTTTGTTAATAGTACGGGAAGTAATATCTTTTAGAGTGATTTTCTCCATCTCGGCCAGGCTCATCCCGGGGGCATCTTTTAACTTCCAGAGCAGATCTCCTTCAGTTATGGTTCCAACGTAACAACCCGCTTCATCAATCAGGGGCACAGCAGCGTGCCTGTGACGCTCCATGCGCTCTAAAGCCTGGCGCAGGGTGGTTTTTGTACTTAGGCAAACAACATCATTTTTCGGAATCAGGAAAAAAGCAACTTTCATGATCAATCATAACCCTTCTGTTTTTATCAATCACGCTGATGGTCATCTTCATTGTCGATCAAACCGCCGCAGACAATTCTGAAACCAGCCTTACGGTAGAGCGGCTCCAATTCCGGTTCAAAAAGAACATTAACGGTCTTAATCCTGTCTTTTCTAATCGCGGCGGTGACCATATTAATAAGTTCAAGGGCGATTCCCTGTTTCTGATACTCCGGATCCACCATCAAACCGCGGATCAAAGCATCATCAACCCCATCACTTAACACATCAACATAGCCAACCATCCGTCGCTCGTCAAAACAGGCAACCGAGAGGTAGGTGCATCCGATAATTTTTTCCAGTTTATGTCGGCGCTCATCCCACCCAACAGTTTTACGCAGTTTTGAGAGCTCGCCGGCGTCTACTTCCGGATTAACCAGGAACTTGAGAGTCAATCTTCCACCTCAGTAAAAAAACTTTAATCAGTCAATCGCTGCCCGCTGTGTCGTAGGCATAATCACAGCTGCTACTGGTTTTTATAGCGCTGGGCCATGATGTACATATAGATAATCAGGCCGAGTACCAGCACAAAAGTAATCAACGTGAATGGGTCAACCTCAAAACGCCCGGATGTAAAAACCAGGTAAACTCCGGCGAAAAAGATCAAAACCATAAGAGTAAGAAAAATCCACTTCCTGAGATTCAAATTCACTACCTCCCCCCAAGCACTAATGCCAAACTGTTCTCGGATCAAGCTGATTTTTAGCTGTTCTCCAGTACGGTTAAAAGATCATGCAACGCATTGCTGCTGTTTTCACGCACCACTACCTCCGCCCGCTGATCATAATCTGTCGGCTGTTGATTAATAATAGCCATCTTTTTGGCCAGGCGAGGCAAATCGGCAACCGGATAGACGACCAGACTGCTGCCAACAACCAGCATGAAGTCACATTCATACTGCATTTTATGCTGTAATTCAAAAAAGAAGGTGGGCATCGGGTCACCAAAAAGGACTACTTCGGGCCTCAACACACTAAAGCAGTAATGACAAACCGGTGGAATCCGCTTTAACTCGACCTGCTGCACCAGCTCTTCAAAGGGGTATTTCTTTTTGCAGCCCTGACAGTAGCCGGAACGCAGGTGACCGTGCACCTCCCAGACGTTTTTCGATCCTGCTTTAACATGCAGACCATCAATATTTTGAGTAACCAGACCCTTGATGTATCCCATTTTTTCCAGCTGAGCTATAACCCGGTGCCCCTCGTTTGGCTCGGCCAGTGTAATTTTTGAAAAGCGGCTGAAGCCGGCTTCGTAAAACAGGCGGGGATCATTTTTTAAAACCTCTACTGATGAGACAGCGATCGGGTCAATATTTTCCCACAATCCGGTACCCGGTGAGCGAAAATCGGGAATTCCGCTATCTGTACTGATTCCGGCACCGGTTAAAACATAAAAACGTTCATTTTCCCTGATTAAATCTGCCAACTGCTGAATTTGTTCTTCGTAGCTCATCTTTTCACCCCTCCCCCCGCTTTAGCTAGCTTTTTACTCCTGCGCCCAACGGGCTGCAGAGTGATCCGGAATCACGATCGGTAAGCCTTGGTTCCTCAATATTAATAATATCGTAAAAATCCCACCAGGGCGAATAAGCAAGATTGTGCCTTTCACATGTAAGTGCCAGATCCTCCCGGGCAAAGATCCGATCAGCCCAGGAAGCGCCAAACCGGTCGTTGCTGCCATCACCGATATAGATTACCGGGCGGCCTGCCGCCTTTTGCTGCACCACTATTCTTGCTTTGCAATTGCCACAGACTACACAGGTCGGGTGGGCATGGGGATTTAAAATTTCCAGCAACCCCTGATCGTTGATGACGGTGTCGTTGCGGTAGATCTGATCCACTTCACCGAGCAGCCCAAACTGATCAAGAATTGGCTCGATATAGAATCCCAAACCGTCACTGGCGATGATCACCGGGTTGTTAGCGGCGCGCGCTTTTTGTAAGAAAGTATTAAAACCCGGCCTGATCTCGGCCCACTCAAAGGCCCTGTTCTTTAGTTTCTCGAGGTCTACCGGCAGCAGGGCTACAGCTGCCTGCAGCCAGCTCTTGATCGGGATCTTTTTGGCCTGATAGCTTTGATCGATCTCAATGAATTTTTTACCACCAAAGAAAAGGCCCAACTCGGTAGTGATATCCCTGGTGGTTACTGTGCCATCAAAATCTATAACGTATGCTGTTTCGGATGCCATTAAAACCTCCATTAAATAAGTAAATGATAGAGACCGTAATTAAAATAGCTTGATCAGGTCAAGCGGGTCTGCGGCCAAAAATTTAGCTCCAGCAGCTTTCAGTTCTCCCACCGGGCGAAAACCCCAGAGCACAGCAGCCGGGTAGAAACCTCCGGCATAAGCGGTCTTCATGTCGGTATCGGTATCTCCTGCGTAAACGATCGCGGACGGTTCAAGCTGCATCTGTTTCGCAATCTTTAAGGCACCGGTTGGATCGGGCTTACGAGGCATATGCTGGCCGATGCCGATCACCGCTAAAAAGCGCCAGTGGGAAAGCAGCTTTTCTACGGTAAGCAAGGCAAACTGATGCGGCTTATTGGAAAATATTGCCTTTGGCACCGCCATCTGCTCCAAAAGATTAAGCATCTCCGGCACACCGGGATAAGGTTCGGTGTGATCAGCCCAGCGCCGGCCATACTCTTCCTTGACTGCTTCAACTAAAAGGTCAAGGTTGCCGCCCGACCAGGCTGCCTCGGGAAAGGTTCTTTTAACCAGCAGGTCAATACCGTCTCCGACAAAGTAGCGATAAGCATCTACCGGGTGCTCGGGGTAACCCTTGCTTTCCAACACCGCGTTGACCGCTAAGGCTAAATCCTTAAGGGTGTCAAGCAGCGTGCCATCTAGGTCGAAAATGATCGCTTTAAACTTCAAAGATTTACTCCTTCTGCTTTAAGGGTGGTTCAACTACCGGCTTCTTTCCGGTCTTTCTTATAATATAGGGCACCGACCGGGCAGGCATCAACACAGAGCGTGCACTGCGTGCAGATCGAGTCGGCCAGGGGCAGATCTTTAAAAGTGGTAACCATTCTCTTAATCCCACGGTTGGTGAAACCGATGGCCCCCACTTTTGCTTCCACTCGGTCGGCCCAAATGCACTGACCGCAGAGCACGCAGCGACTGCGATCAAAAGCAAACACTTCCGGGCTGTCGTCAAGTTCAAATTCGCGAACAATTGATTTAAACCGTTTCTGCTTTAAGCGAAGGCCGCGCTCTTTAGCAATCGTTTGCAGCACGCAGTTTTTATTGGCCGGGCATTCGTTGCACTTAAGATTATGGTCTGAAATAATCAGCTCGAAGGCCGTTTTAACCAGCCGGTCGATGCGTGGGCTTCTGGTTTTAACCACCATATTTTCTTCCACCGTTTTGGTGCAAGAGGTAACCGGGTGTTTGCTCCCCTCTATTTCAACAAAGCAGAGCCGGCAGCTGGCATTAGGCCTGATCTCTTCCCTGATCGCACAAAGGTGAGGGATATAGATTCCATTATCAAGCGCCGCCCAAAGCAGCTTCAGGCCAGGCATCACATTAATCTGCCGTCCGTCAATGGTGATGGTGATCTGATCGCTCATCAGTTTTTCCTCTCTTTCTCCGGAGGCAATATGGGCGGAGAAAGTTTGACCACCGCGGTATACTCAGGCGGGCAGGCCTTCAGGCAGTTATCGCATTTAACACATTTCTCCTGGTTGATCTCTTTCAACCCGTCTTCCCTGGTGAAGATCGCCTCTGTCGGGCAACTGCCGACGCAAACATTACACAACTTGCTACACTTACGCGGCAAGATGTAGTAAAGGATCAGGTCATGGCAGACTAAAGCCGGACACCGGCCTTCTTTAATATGTGCTTCGTATTCATCGCGGAAATATTTAAGGGTGGTTAAGACCGGGTTGGGAGCTGTGCGCCCTAAATTGCAGAGCGAGCCGTCGCGTACATCTTCTGAGAGTTCCTCGAGTAAAGCCAGGGTCTGATCGTCACCCTTGCCTTGTGTAATATCGGTTAAGATGTCGAGCATTTGCTTGGTGCCGAGGCGGCAGAAGGTGCATTTGCCGCATGATTCGTGCTGGGTGAACTCCAAAAAGTAACGTGCCACCGCCACCATGCAGTCATCCTGCGCCATCACCACCAGACCGCCGGAACCCATGATCGCTCCCGCTTCCTGCAACGAGTCGAAATCAATGGGCACATCAAGCGCCGTCTCAGGCAGGCAGCCTCCGGAAGGGCCGCCGATTTGCACGGCCTTAAATTCCCGGCCGTTTGGCAGGCCGTCGCCCACATCGAAAATCAACTGCCGCAGAGTGGTGCCCATCGGTACCTCTACCAGCCCCGTATTAACTACCTTGCCGACCAGCGAAAAGACCGCTGTGCCCGGGCTGTCCGGGGTGCCGATCGCTTTAAACCAATCAGCGCCGTTCTTAATAATCAGCGGCACATAAGCAAAGGTTTTTACATTGTTCAGCACCGTCGGCCTGCCGCGGTATCCTTTTTGGGCCAGGCGGGGCGGCCTGCTCTCGGGCATTCCCATCTTACCTTCCATCGAATTGACCAGCGCAGTCGCTTCGCCACAAACAAAAGCACCTGAACCCTGGAATATTTCAAGATCAAAACTAAAATCGCTGCCAAGAATCTTAGTACCAAGCAACCCTTTAGCCCTGGCCTGATCAATGGCCTCCTGCACATGGGTCACCGCCCGTGGGTACTCGGCGCGAATATAGAGAAACCCTTTACCAGAGCCAACGGCATAGGCGCAGAGAATCATCCCTTCCAACACCAAGTGCGGGTCTGATTCTAAGATACTGCGGTCCATAAAAGCCCCCGGGTCACCCTCGTCGGCGTTGCAGATCACATAAATCTGCTCACCGCCGGACTTGATACAGGCCTCCCATTTAAGGCCGGCCGGAAAACCGGCCCCGCCTCTGCCGCGCAAGTTAGCCTGCTTTATTTCAGCCAACACCTGCTGCGGTTCTCCTTCCAGGGCCTGAGCCAGTGCGCTGTAACCGTCTCGTGCCAGGTAGCTGTCGATATTGCGGGCATCGATAAACCCGCACTGTTCCAAGATCAGCTTCTGCTCATAAACCCCACGGGGGAATTCCGCAAAGGTGGGAAAAACATCATTTGGCTCCAGGGCGGCCATCGCATACTCATAACAGGGATCGTCGCCGGCCAGGAAATCTTCAACCAGCCGGTGCACCAGACCGTTATCTAAGTGCCCATAGCAGATCGGCGGAAAGCCGGGCTTGGCAATCACCGCCAGTGGCTCCGCATAACAGTGTCCCATGCAGCCCACTTCAATAACCTCGGCATCAAGGCCTTTGGCCCCGATTTCGCGGATAAAATCTTCTTTAACCTGAAGCGCTCCGGCAGCCACACCACAGGTGGCGGTACCGACCAACACCCTGGTTTTCTCAGCGTCGGCGTTTGTAGCCAAAACGGCCTCGCTGCGTAATTTTTCGTAGCTCACAAGGGGAGTCAGATTACTCATTTATTTTTACCTTCTCCCTCGTCCGGCAGATCAGTTTTCATTTCACTCTTTTTGGTATCGCCATTTTCCTGTAAAGCAAGCATAATCCCGTCCACTCTGGTCGGGGTAACTTTTCCTTCAACCACTTCGTCAACGACCACAACCGGAGCCATGGTGCAGCAGCCGACACAGGCCACCCTCTCCAGGCTGTACAGCCGGTCTACGCTGGTTTCGCCTTCCCTGATCTCCATCCGTCTTTCAAAAGATTCAAGAGCGATCTTACCACCCACCATGTAGCAGGCGGTACCCAGGCACACTTTTACCTGGTGTTTGCCCGGTGGGCTTAAGCGGAACTGATTATAAAAAGTGGCCAGGCCGAAGACATCGGCTGCCGGCACCGCCAGATCAGCAGCAATCATTTCCATAGCCAGAGACGGAAGATAACCGAGCCGGGCCTGTACATTTTGAAGGATGGGAATCAGGTTTTCGGTGGTTTTTTCTTTTTCTTTCAGCACTTCATTGACACAGGCAATAATCACTTCTTTTTCGCCTTCAACTAACTGCAACGGCTACATCTCCCTCTGCTTCGATTCTGCTTTAAGCGCCATTTTAATTATAACCTTTTTGCATTGTTTTTGCACTTCATCAGAAGGCTTCCACAGCAATGACAAATTCTGGCTCCAATTGAAGGGAGTGCAAAAAACAGAGATTAAATAATATTGCTTAGGGTTTATTTTTATGATTGAATTAGGAGCAGAATGTACCTATAATCTAATTTGGCAAACCTGGCCACAATTTACCTACCGGCCAGTTCATTGGCAATTCTACCAATTTCCTTTGCTGATGATTACACCTATTTTCGGAGGTTTAAGATGAACCCTTATATGATCAGTAAGAATCATGAAGGAAATTATGTTGAAATGGCTGAGGGAATCCGGCGCAGAACACTGGCTTCTGGAGATAACACTGTAATTTGCGAATTCAGCTTCAAAAAGGGAGCAGTTGTTCCTTCGCACAACCATATTTTCGAACAAACCGGATACCTGGTCTCGGGCAGATTACTGTTTACGATTGAAGGTGATCAGCACGAGGTAACCCCTGGCGACGGCTGGTGTATCAGAGCCAACGTGGAGCACGCGGCTTTTGTGCCTGAGGACACCGTACTGGTAGAGGTTTTTTCGCCGGTCCGGGAAGATTATCTCTAGTAACAGTATTTACTGCACTTTGCAGATCAGCTCTTCGCGGTAGCCGGTAACTACTTTAATATAGCCGCGTAGCAAGTTGTTTACTTCCTCACTGCCGGTATCGACAAGCAGGCTGTTCTGCTCAAGAGCAAGAATTTTTTCCTTTGTTGCGACGACGATGATGTTTTCTTTGCCAACCTGTCTGATCACTGCAGCGCTAATCTGCTGATTACCGCGACCGAAAATGTAACCCTGACCACCGATCACGGTAACAATGATTTTAGCCGGTTTATCTGCAATAAAATCCAGCAGCTCTCTTTCACCGACATCAGCTGCAAGTAGCTTGCCATCCCGGACAAGATCTACGCCTAACAATGTGTTCTTTAATCCCAACTTCTCCATAATTGGGCTGATTGTGGAACCGGGCCCAACTATGTAGGTGACCTCTGTCTGCATGTTTTCAGTAACTTGTTCGGCGATCGCTTCGAGGGTTGAGGTTTCTGCAGCCGCTCCACCCACTTTTAGGTGCTGCATTAAGCTACCACTACAGGGTACCGGCAAGTAGCCGTAGAGACGAGCGGAGAGGCGACCGTCGCGAAAAGCATCTTCATCAATATCCATTACTTCAGCCTGGCGCACTGGTAAACTGCCTTCCTGTAAGTATTGCCGGGCCAGTTCGCCGGCGCTGCGGGGAGTTGTGGCATAAACGGCGGAGTGGATTTTAACGCCGGCCGGGATGCCGATGACCGTAAGGGCGGTGTTTTCGCCGAGGGCGTTGTGAATGTTGCGGGCTGTGCCGTCGCCGCCGGCAAAGAGCAGAAGATCGACAGGCTCTTTGGCGAGTGCAATGGCGGCGGCTTCAGTGTGGGCTGGGAGTGTTGACCATAAAGAGCTAACTTCACCCCCACCCCGACCCTCCCCCCTCAAGGGGGAGGGGGATTTTATGATTTCCTCCGAGGAGGGGGTTTTGGGGATCTCTTCCAAGGAGGGGGAGTCAAGTAATGACGGATCGATCAGGCGGGGGGTGAAGCCGGCTTCCAGAACTGCCTCCTCGCCCATCGGGCCGGAACAGGTGACGAGTTCAATTTGATCTTTGATTGGCAGCAAAGCCTTCAGAGCAATGAGTGCTTTGGCCGCTGCTTCAGGCCTGGCCCCCATCATAACTGCCTTTTCGACAATAGCCAGCCCATCGGTGCCTTTCAGCCCCACTTTACCTCCCATGCCGGCCACTGGATTGACGATCAAGCCGACTTTTTTCATCTGCGGGTGATATGCAGCGATGTTTTATTGACAGCCATCGCTGCCTCCCAGACCGCTTCGTTCATAGTCGGGTGGGGGTGGATCAGCTTCGCCAGTTCGGCGGCTTTAACCCCTTTGGCTACAGCCAGGGTGCCTTCCTGGATTAGCTCTGAAGCATGAGCACCTAAAATATGCATCCCAACTACCTTTTCGTCTTCCCCCGCGGCAATAATCTTAACCAAACCGTCCAGTTCATCCTGGGTTGCTGCCCGGCCACAGGCTGAAAAGGGAAACTTGCCGCTTTTTATGTTTTCCAACCCTTTTTCTTTCGCCTCTTCCTCACTTATCCCGACTGAAGCCAGCTCTGGATCAGTATAGAGGCATGATGGAACAGCGGTTCCATCGAAGTGTGCTTCTAGACCGGCAATGTTTTCGGCAGCAACAATACCCTGATGAAAAGCAGTGTGCGCCAGATAATAACCGGGATAGGTAACATCGCCGACTGCGTAGACGCCGGAGACAGAGGTTTCCATCTTGCTGTTGACCCGGATGCCATCTTTTTCATATTTAACACCAAGCACGTCAAGATCTTGATCACCGAATGCCGGTTTGCGGCCAACTGCCAGTAATACGCTTTTCGCCTCCACCAGCTCTTCGCCTTTTTTACCATCAACTTTCAGCCGGTAGCCGCTGTCCGTTTTTTCGATCACTTTTATCGGCGAATTCATCATAATCTCCAGACCACTCTTGCGCAGGTAGGTAGAAAGGCGGCGCACCATTTCGAGATCCATCCTACGTAGTAACCGCTCACTGCGATGGACGATAGTTACCTTGACCCCCAACCCCATGAAGATCGATGCCATCTCAAGGGCGATTACTCCGCCACCGATTACAGCCATCGTTGCGGGCAGCTCTTCCAAGGCCAGCGCTTCACGGGAGGTCATGATCCCCGGTAACTCCAAACCCGGAGTGGGTGGGATTATTTCATCACTTCCGGTAGCCAGGATAATATTTTCTGTTTCCAGCTCTAACTCTTCATCGTTGTGCAGCTTAACACTAACCTTTTTGGGGCTCGTAGCACGGGCAATCCCGAAATAAACTGAGATTTTGCTGTTTTCCATCAGCTCGCCAATATGGCCGACCAGCTCGCTGACCACCGCTTTTTTCTTTGCCTGCAGGATGGGATAAGAAAATTTTAGTTCATTAAAAGTGAAGCCAAACTGATCTGCCGTATGCAGGCGTCGGTTCATTGCCGCCCCATGAGTGAGGACCTTGGTCGGGATGCATCCGTGGTTTAAGCAAACCCCACCCAGTGCTTCTTTTTCGATCACCGCTGTTTTCAGTCCGAGCGAACCGGCCCTAAGCGCAGCCAGGTACCCACCGGGGCCACCGCCGATAATGACAAGCTGATATTTTTCACTCAACCAAAACCACTTCCTTTCAAACCTTGTTTGCTTAACTCTTCAGCAGGGTGCGAGCACTGGTGAAAACAGCCGGTATAACCAGGGAAAAAGCCTTAATCAATGCCCGCGTCATCTTCTCGTAGCTAACATCGTAGCCGAGGTCGAGCAGACCGGCCGCCTGCTCACTCAGATCTATTTCCAGGCCTGCTGCACCCTTCAGGTAACTTTTCTTTAATACCTGCCGGTAAAGATCTGCCGGCAGGCGGAAGAGGATCGCTCCATGCTGCAAGAGGATCCCGTCGCGCCGCAGCTGGGCGCTGCCGATCACTTTCTTTCCCTGAACCTGGATCTCGTACGCCGAAGGAGTATCAAAGCATGAGCCGGGCGCCAAACCTGCCTGCCCCTCTCTCTCCGGTGTCAGCAATGCAGTGATCCCCATGAGGTTAAGCGCCGTCACCAGGCCACGGCTGATCGACCGGTAGGTCTCCAAAACACTGCCCTGATCGATAAAAGGGTGCACCTCCGGAACTATAATACTATAGGTCAGCTCATCATAGTGCAGTACGGCCCGGCCGCCGGTGGGGCGCCTGACCAGGTCAATCCCGGCCCTGCGACAGGCCTCCAGGTCGGCTACTTCGTTTTCATCCTGAAAATAGCCAAGTGACAGCGCCGGGGGATTCCAGCGATAGAGCCTCAAAATGGGGGGGCATTCGCCACCGGCTACCTCTTCCATCAGTTCCAGGTCTTTTTCCATATTAGCCCTGCCTGTCATAGGCGGGTCGATGATCAGTCGCCACTGATAGCGCATACTATAAAATGTTTGAGGCAGGCGCATATCCGCCGACATCTAAGGTTCCGGTAAGCAGGCTTAGCGCCGCCTTAATCTCCTTTTCATCCAGCGGTCGATGATAGTTATAAACTGTTTTACCCGGCCGCTCGTTATAATACGGCCGGTTGCAGTCGGGGCAACCGCTGGTTCTGAATGCCTCGCCACCAGCCAGGCTTTTTATAAGATCATCTGCCGTAAGATTTAAACTTGTTAATTTGCCCTGTTTAAAGTTCAGCATTTCAAAAGAAATGATCTTCTCCTTAAGCAGATATAGTGTTGCCTGCATGCGCCGGTAGCAATCAAGGGCAGGGGGCTCAGCCTGCTCAAGCCGGGTTCCTTTCAACGGCACAAAAGCAAAGAGGGCCAGGGTCACCTGCGCCCTTAAAAGCTTCGCTGCCAGGGTCAGCAGCTCCTCTTCACTCTCGCCGAGACCACAGATTAAATGGGTGCTGATCCGACCCGGCAAGGTAGCAGCGCAGCTAAGCAGCAGCGCCAGTTTACGTTCAAAAGAGCCGCCTTTTATGCGGCGATATAGCTTCGGATTGACCACATCGATTGAGATCGCCAGCCTTTCTACCCCGGCTTCTGTTACTGCCTTCGCTTCTTCCTCACTGTTGATCCAGGCGGACAGCGAAAGCGGCAAGTGACTATATTCCTTAAGTTTTTCGATTTGCTCAAGCAGCGGGCTCAGCCCGGCAGAATGACGGACCGACTGCAGGCAGATCCGCTCAATGCCTTTTGTTTGAGCCTCTGCCACTGCTTCTTCGACTTCCGGCCAGGTGTACTCTGGCCAGGTGATCCGCCCCAGGCGGCTAAGCACTTCGCTTTTGCCCAGCCCCTGAGGGCAAAAAGCACAGCTCATCTGGCAGCGGTTACCGGATAAAAGGTAAGCCGTTGTCGGGTAGGCATCCATCCGGTTGGCACTAAGCCCCAAACAGGCAGCGGTGCCGGCTGAAAGGCGAATCACAGCGAGCAGCACTCCTCAGTTATTATAATTTCCAAGCCCAGCGCAGCTGCCTGCTGGCGGGCAGTAGGGGCCGGCAAAACAATCTTGTTCACGCCGGCCCGGAGGGCCAGCAGATCCAGTTCTTCGCGGTAACGTCCACCTGGCCGCATGCAGCCTAAGTAGAGCGGTACCCGCGGGAACATCAGGCGGGCTGTAGCCAGCAAGCGGGCTGTATCTTTGAGCGGCGGCGCTGCTGCGGTTTCAAAAGCAGTCCCGGCCGTGGGGCGAAAAACAATAAAGCTAATTGCCTCGACAGCCTCGCTCTGCAGAGTTTTTAACAGCTGATACTCGCTGCCGATTAAACCCCTGTTCAGACCGATACAGATATGGGGTACAACCCTGGTATAGGTTAAAAGATTCCGGTAGGCATCTAAATACTGAACGGCTGTGAAGGGTAATCCGTAAACGTCAGCAATGGTTGCGTCATTACCCGCTAAATCAAAAGAAACAACCGTAGCCAGCCTTCCTAAAAGTTCAGCTTCTTCGCTCCCAACCAGCCCGGTGTGCAGGTTTATCGGCCCGCGGCTGGCCAGTTCTTTAAGAGCAGCCAAATTTTCTACCAGCGGCACCCGGCCCTCGGTAGTACAGCCACCGGAAACAAGATAGCTTGACTGCTCACTTTCACCGGCCGCCAGGGCTTCTTGCAGCGTGGCCATCTTCTTTAAATATTTTCCGCCACAATGACCGCATTCAAGCTCGCAGCTGCTTCCGGTTACGCTTACCACCAGGGTTTGGTTCGGGATGGCAAATTCAATGTGGTCGGGGAAAAAAGCACGACGCACCTGCCAACTTTTAGCTAAAAGCTGTTCTAGTGGCTCTGTTTGTGGTTCAGTCTGTAAAACAGTCATTTATTCTCTCCGTCACTAAAATGTCCTGAAAAGCTAAGATAATACATCCAAGCTGCTTAACCCGCAAACAAGGCATTCCAGATCGGGTTGAGCAGCCGGGTCAGTTTATTAAATGCTTGGCTCAGCTACTAGGCCAGCGCAAAACAGGGCTGCGCGCGGCGCGCACCTCGTCGAGGCGACCGACCACGGTGTGATAAGGTCCGTGAACGATCTTTTCCGCATCTTCATCTATTTCCCGGGCAATATCTTCCATAGTCCGGGCGAAAGCATCAAGGGTCTCCTTGCTTTCTGTTTCGGTCGGCTCTACCATTAAAGCTTCTTCAACGATCAGGGGAAAGTAAACCGTCGGCGGGTGAAACCCGCGATCGAGCAGGGCCTTGGCGATATCGCCAGCCCCAGCACCTTTTTTCTTCTCCGGCCGGGCCGATAACACAAACTCGTGCTTGCAAGTGCGGTCGTAGGGCAAATGGTAGGTTTTTTTCAGCAGGCTCATCAGGTAATTAGCGTTAAGCACTGCATCGCTGGAAGCCTGCTTTAAGCCATCTGCGCCTAACATCCGCAGGTAGGTATAGGCTTTGACCACCACACCAAAGTTGCCGTAGAAGGCGTGCATCTTGCCGATGCTCTCGGGCAAGTCGTAGTTAAAAGTGAACCCCTCGCCCCGCTTATCAACCAGGGGGACCGGCAAGAAGGGTACCAATCGTTCTTTGACCCCTACCGGGCCGCCACCCGGTCCCCCTCCGCCATGCGGAGTGGAGAAGGTCTTATGAATATTTATATGAACAACATCAAAGCCCATGTCGCCCGGGCGGGTATAGCCCATAATAGCATTCATATTGGCACCATCATAATAGAGCAATCCGCCCGCTTCGTGCACTGCTTTGGCCATCTCGACAATCTCTTCTTCAAAAAGGCCGAGGGTGCTGGGGTTGGTCAGCATCAGGGCCGAAGTTGTATCATCAACAGCAGCCTTAAGCGCTTCAAGATCGACCAGCCCCCGCTCGTCACAAGGAATCTGCACCACTTCATAACCGGCCATACTCACTGTAGCCGGATTGGTGCCGTGCGCCGAAAGGGGAATCAACACCTTGTTGCGCTTTAAGTCACCACGGCTGCGATGATAAGCCTGGATAACCATTAGTCCGGTTAACTCACCATGAGCGCCGGCAGCCGGCTGCAGGGTAAAGCGCTCCATACCGGTCAACTCTTTTAGCCCCTGCTCCATGTTGTAGAGTAATTCCAGGGCACCCTGGGCCGTCTCTTCGGGTTGGCAGGGATGCAGGAAGGCAAACCCGGGCAAGGCTGCAGTCTCCTCGTTGACCTTGGGGTTATATTTCATAGTGCATGAGCCGAGGGGGTAAAACCCGGTATCGACCCCAAAGTTGCGGGTTGAAAGTTCGGTAAAGTGCCTGATTACTTCTGTTTCGGAGAGTTCAGGCAATCCGGGCACTGCGCTACGCCGGAGTGGTTCCGGCAATAGCTGTTCAAGTGGCTTTGCGGGAACATCGCAGGTTGGTAAGGAGTAGCCCTGCCGGCCGGGGCGACTGATTTCAAAGATTAAGGCCTTCGGTTTTCTCATTTCCATCCCTCCAGTTCCCGTACCAGGGTATCAATTTCTGCTTTGTTTCGCTTCTCCGTAAAAGCGAACAGCATCGTATTTTCAAGTTCCGGGTAGAAGGGGCTAATGTCGACCCCTCCTAAGATATTATGCTCCAAAAGTTTGCGGTTCAGAACGGTAGGATCGCCGGGTAGCGTTATAGCAAATTCCTTGAAATTGATCCCGGGGAAAGTTAAGTTAAAACCTTTAAGCGTTCTAATCTGTTCCCGGGCATAGTTCGTTTTCCGCAGGCACTGCTCGGCCACTTCGCGTATCCCCTGCGATCCCATAGTGGCCAGGTAAACGGAGGCCGCCAGGGCAACCAGCGCTTCGTTAGAGCAGATGTTAGAAGCTGCTTTTTCACGCCTGATATGCTGTTCCCTGGTCTGCAGGGTGAGGACAAACCCGCGGTTTCCTTCGCTGTCAACCGTCTCCCCCGCAATGCGGCCAGGCATCTGGCGAATAAACTTTTCGCGGGACGCCATAATCCCCAGAACCGGGCCACCGAATGAAGCAGGCACCCCTAAGCACTGGCCTTCGCCAACTACAATATCGGCTCCATATTCGGCTGGGGTTTGCAGAAGCCCAAGCGAAATGGGGTCAGCGGCAACTAAAAATACAGCTTTGTGCTCATGGATCAGATCGGCCAGGCCGCTCATATTTTCTACCAGGCCAAAAAAGTTAGGCTGCTGCAGCACAACGGTAGCGATATCATCGCCCAGCATTGCAGCCAGCTGATGGCGATCCGTGCAACCATCGCGCAGTGGAATCTCTTCTAGCTCCAGGCCACGGCTGTGGAAGTAGTTCTTCAGCACTGCCCGGTAAAAGGGACTAACCGAGCGTGACACCAACACCTTGGAGCGACGGGTAGCCCCGCAGCCCATCACTGCACCTTCGGCGACAGCCGTGCCGCCGTCATACATCGAGGCATTGGCAACGTCCATCCCGGTCAGCTGGCAGACCATCGTCTGATATTCAAAAATCGCCTGCAGCACGCCCTGGCTGACTTCCGGCTGGTATGGCGTGTAGGAGGTGTAGAATTCGCTGCGCCCGGTGATATGCTTGATCACCGAAGGAATGAAGTGATCATAGATACCCGCGCCCATAAATGAGGTAGCATTTTGGAAATGTCTGTTCTGCTGAGCCAGATCGGTCAGATGCTTAAGCGCCTCCATTTCTGAAAGTGCCGGGGGCATGTTGAGTTCTCCCTTCAATCTCACTGCGGGCGGAATATCCTTAAATAAATCCTCCACCGAGGCGGTACCGATCTCTTTTAGCATCGCCTGCCGATCATCCCCGGTAAGAGGCAAATAATGCTGACCACCCATTAATTATTCCTCCTCCTCCTTTATGATAAATTCTTCGTAAGCCGCCTTGTCCATCAAATTGCCAAGCTCGGCTTCGTCGGCCATTTCAACTTTATAGACCCATCCTTCACCGTAGGGATCCTGGTTGATGGTTTCCGGTTGATCAAGCAGAACATCGTTGATTTCGGTCACTGTTCCAGAAAGGGGTGAATAAAGATCGGCCACCGCTTTAACCGACTCTATTACGGCTACGCTCTTGCCGGCTTCAACAGATGCGCCGATGTCAGGCAGTTCGACAAACACAATCTCGCCAAGTTTATCCTGGGCAAAATCACAGAGTCCTACTACGGACACGCCGCCTTCCTGGCGGGCCCACTCGTGCTTTTTGGTATACTTCAAACCGTCAATCACCTTATATTTCATTACTTTTTCCTCCTGTAAAATGGTAGTTTGGTAAACTGCGCCCGGTACGGGCGGTTGCGAATCATAATTTCTACTTCCTTGATGCTGTCAGCTACTTGCGGGTCGAGCAGGGCCATGGCAATGAACTTATCCAACGTCGGCGAAAAAGAGCCGCTGCTGACCCAGCCAATCTCGCTGCCGGCAGCCTGCACCGGGTAACCTTCGCGCGGCATACCGCGTTCAAGCATCTCGAGGCCGTACAATCTGTGTTTCAAACCATTTTGTTTCTGCTGTTTGAGCGCTTCCTGTCCGTTAAAGGGCACATCCTTTCCCAGCGCTACAAAGCGATCGAGTCCGGCATTAAGCGGGGTGATCTCATTGCTCAGCTCGTGTCCGTAAAGGGGCATCGCCGCCTCCAGGCGCAAGACATCACGGGCGCCCAGGCCGGCCGGGTTCAGATCATGCTTTTTACCTGATTCCCACAGCCCATCAAAAAGATTCGGAGCATCGTTATTGAAGCAGTAGATTTCAAAACCATCTTCACCGGTGTAGCCGGTCCTCGAAACCAGACAGTTAACCCCGGCGACAGCAACATCCTTGCTAAATTGATAATAATTCATTTTTGACAGTGGTTCAGCAGTCAGCGGCTGTAGGATCGCCTCGCTGTTTGGGCCCTGTAAGGCCAGCTGGGCATAATCGGGTGAGCGGTTATTAAGCTTAACAGCGCCGCTTAAGTTATCCTTAAACCAGGCATAATCCTTATCGGTATTGGCGGCATTGACTACTAAAAAGTAACTTTCGCTGTTAATGCGGTAAATCAGGATGTCGTCCACCACACCGCCGTCGGGGTAGCAGACGGGGCTATAGATCACCGCGCCGTCTTTCATTCCTGTAATATCATTGGTTACCAACTTTTGCATGTATAGCTCGGCGTCTTTACCTTCAACCATGATTTCGCCCATGTGCGAGACGTCGAAAAGGGTGGCCCGTTTTCGGGTATCGCGAACCTCTTCCACCAGACCCTTTGGATACTGCACTGGCAGCAGCCATTCGTGGTAATCGACAATTTTTCCATCCAGGGCTAAATGCTTTTCGTAAAATGGTGTTTTCCGTGCTTTGCTCATCTTCATCTTTCCTCCTTCCTCAAAGATTTAAATAGAAAAGGACAGAGAAAGCCATTTGGCTTAAACTCTGTCCCTGATACCTGAGAGATTGCTCCCTTACTTTAGAAGAGGCTTTCCCCGTCGGTGCACCGCTTTAGCGGCTGCTCTCCAGAGGTGCGTCACCCGATGGTACTGAAGCCTGAGAGTTTCCCCTGCATCCGCCAGGCGCAGGCTTTCTCCTTCGGCGTCCGAGATTCGGAACTCTCCCACGGGGTTCATTCGCGCTATTAGTCCTTATTCCCGCTTTTACTTCGCTGTTCCTGCTAAAATTCCTTCTTAATAAAAAATTAATTGCTACTCTTTCTCTACCATACTCAAATCTCAAATTCATTTCAGTGGGGCTTATTAGTATTGGTGCACCGACATTTTAAATGCTATACTTCATAGCAGAGGAAGCCTTGTCCAATAAATTAAACAAATAACTAAAGTTCAATACCCACCAAGTATAAAATCATCTAGGAGGTCTAATATGAAAAGCTACTCCCCCGATTTTGAAAAAGCGCTTACCGTAGGTCGCCCACCTAACATCACCAGGCTTTTCCCCAATTCAAAAGCGCTGATAGTCAGCGGCAAATATGTTGACCGGGCGATGATAGCCAAGGGCAAAGCGGTGACCATTGCCGCCAATGGCCGCAGCACCATGGTAATCCGCGGTACCCTGCTGGCTGCCCAGCGAGCCAACGCCGCCGTGATCATCGAGATTGCCAAGAGTGAAGGCGGAGCCGATGCCTACTGTGCCGTTAATCTCTGGAATATTGCCGGTTACGTAGACAAAATGTGCAACGAGCTGGGCATCACCGTGCCGGTAGCCGTACACGCTGACCATTACGGGATCAAGAACGAAAAGGATCTGCTCAGAGGCGAAGTGGAGATCCCGAGTCTCTTTGACGCCGGCATCACTTCCATTGCTATCGATGCCTCACACCTGCCCGATGACCAGAACTTGCTCACCAACATCAGGATGAACCGTTTTGTGCCCTCCTGGTCCGGTCTGGAGACCGAGGTAGGTGAGATTAAGGGCTCCCAGGGCTTATCAACCCCGGATGAGGCCAGGTTTTTAATCCAGGGACTTAATGCCAATGACATCTTCCCGGATTGGATCGCCCTAAACAACGGCACCACCCACGGCATCGAAGAAAGCGATGCCGGCATCCAAGTGGAGCTAACCGCTGCCGTTCACCGGGCGATCGAAAAATACAAGGTTTCCGGGGCCCAGCACGGTACTTCGGGCAACAGCTCGGAGCGACTGCGCGAAATTACCTCGAAAACCAACACCACCAAGGCCAATGTGGCCACCGCCCTGCAGATGATCTCCTGGGGGGTACAGGTCAATGACTACGGTAATGCCCTTTTAGACAGCAACGGTAACTTTCTTAAAATTGAAGATGCCGGGGTTACTGAAGAGCTATGGACCGAGATGGTGGCTTACGCCGACGCCAAACAACTGAAGAAAGGCGACTATAAAAAGCTGAACTTACCTTTCGAAAACCGGATCCTGGGGCAGGCAAGGGAAATCCGCGATCGAATGGCCAAAGGGGTGGAGGATTTTGTCTACGACCTGCTCACTAAAGTTTTTAACGCCGCTGATACCGCCCCGCTGGCTATTGAAGCGATCCTGGAAAAAGGTTCTTACGATGCCGGCCCTAAAGTTGAGCGCTTAGATGACCCGGCCGAGTGGACCACTGAAAATATTATGCAAAAAGCAAAGGCCCTCGATTCTGACAAGGGCCCTGCTGGTAATTTTGACGACTGAATGAACCACTTAGAATAATAATACGGCAAAGCAACATTGAATCAGGTTAGCTCAAGTTTTTAGCCTCATGACTAAACTTGCTGATCGACGGTGATCATGCTAAAATCGAACAAGGAAAAAGGAACAAGGATTTGAGGTGAACTAATGACGGAGCTACACCAAACAAAACCCAGATTGGTCAGCATAACCCGTAAGAGGCAATTTACGATACCGAAGCTGTTTTTTGACGCCTTAAAAATAGGTAAGCAGGCCAAATGTTACACAGACGGAGACAAGCTGGTAATCGAGCCTCTCCGTGATGATTATATCTCCGAGCAAGCAAGCCTAATACTGAGAGAAATAGTAGCTGAAAATTATAGCGGAGAAGCCCTACTCAAAGAGTTTGAGCTGAGAAAGAAAAAACTAAAAGCCCCTGATGAAAGTGTTTGGTATACTGACGCGAAAAAAAAGATGGAATCTGCTTACGGGGATGAAGACAGCATTTATGACAAACTATAAATTTGGTGACGTTGTACTTATATCATTCAACTATGTTTCATCCAATCAAGATAAAAAAAGACCGGCATTGGTTATTCTCGACTCAAACGATGACGATCTGGTTTTGGCTCCGATAACATCTCAATCAAAAAGCCATAGGGGTGACTGTTATCTAAGTAAATGGGAATACTCCAATCTACTGAAACCATCATGGGCAAGGCTTGGTAAAATTAATACTCTTGAAAAGATTTCAGTAATAAGAATACTCGGCGAGCTAAATGAAATTGACAAACAACAAATAAGTAGAACCTGGCACGAACTATATATACTAAATCCGAAAGGTCAGAAGAAGTAGCAGCTAACTATCTCGCCTAATACAGGCAAGTAAATCAGATGGATCTTTTACCGATCATTAACCATACAAGCCCTGGTTCCCTTTGGAACCACACAGATGAAGTCGAACTGACCGCCGGAACAGATAAAATGATGCTGCTCACCCGGAGCGACGAAAAGTGCCTGCCCCGGCTGCAGTTCAACTTCTCCGTCATTATTCTTAAATTTGCCCTTGCCGGCGACGACAAAAACCTGGTGCTCCCATTCGTGGCTGTGCCAGTCGGTGCTGATTTCACCGCTTAAGGAAAAATAGCGCATCTCAAAGTTAGGGGCTCCCTCCGGTTCACCAAGCAACCAGCGCACGGTAAGCTGACCCTTTTCTTTTAACTCAGGCGGGGTCAGGTCTATTTCTTCAGTTTTCTGTAAATCAGTCAAATACATAACCAAATCTCCTCTCAAACCATGTTTGCGTGTTTGGCATCAAATAAACTACTTCAGTACTTCAGTAAGCGGAGTATATTCAAGGTTCAGCGATCCGGCTACCGTTTCATGAACCAACCTTCCACCATAGGTATTTAGACCTTTAGCCAGAGCAGCGTCTTTGCGGATGGCCTGCTCCAGCCCCAGTTTGGCGATTTTTTGCACATATGGCAGGGTAGCATTAGTTAATGCCAGGGTTGAAGTCCGCGGTACTGCGCCGGGAATATTAGCCACGCTGTAGTGGATTACCCCGTGCTTGATCACGATTGGATCACTGTGTGTTGTCGGCATTTCACAGGTTTCAATACACCCTCCCTGGTCAATGGCAACATCAACTATCACCGAACCGGGCCGCATCTTTTTAGTCATATCCTCGGTAACGATATGCGGAGCCTTTGCCCCGGGAATTAATACAGCGCCAACCAGTAGATCGGCATCGGCTACTAAAGTTCCAACCCAGTAGCGGTTGGAAATCACTGTATTAATGCGACCGCCGAATATGTCATCAATATAGCGCAGTTTTCCGGCATCGATATCTAATAGGCTAACCCGGGCTCCCATACCGATAGCGACCTTGGCAGCGTTTATACCAACCATACCTCCCCCGATAATCACAACATGTCCCGGGGGTACTCCAGGCACCCCTCCCAGCAAAACCCCTGATCCGCTGCAGGGTTTTTCGAGATAATGGGCTCCGACCTGTACGGCCATCTTACCGGCCACCTCACTCATCGGCGCCAGCAAGGGCAGCGAACCGTCAGCTTTCTGCACGGTGTCATATGAAATGCCAGTCACTTTCTTATCTAACAGAGCTTCCGCCAGTTTTGAGGCTGCTCCCAGGTGTAAAAAAGTAAACATGATTAGGTTCTCCCTGAAGAAAACATACTCCGAGGTCTGAGGTTCCTTGACTTTCAGAACCATCTCCGCACGTTCGAAGATCTCAGCAGGTGTGCTAACCATTTCTGCCCCTGCATCTAAGTATTGCTGGTCTGAAAAACCACTGCCTTCCCCGGCTTTCTTCTCAACGATTACCTGGTGCCTACCCTCTACCAGGACCTCTACCCCGCCGGGAGTAATCGCCACCCGGTTTTCATCCGCCTTAATCTCCTTTGGAACTCCGACAATCATCTTCTACCCGCTCCCTTCAATACTTATTAATTAGGAATAGGATCGCTATTAATTTAATATTATTCTAGATCTTCAATAAGTACCCGTTTTGTGAATTCAAGAAAACTTGTTGGTTCGCACCCCAGCAGCCAGCGAAGCTGATTCGTGCTGCCCCTCAGCCCGTAGGCAGCGTAATAATCAAACATTTGAATCAGAGTCTCCATAGCGTAATCACCTAGCCCTGATTCAGCAGCATTCAAACGCCACTCATCGATAGCTATTTCTGCGTACCTGACTAGAGATCCTTTTGCAACAGTAAGTATAGATACGAGCGCCTCCTGGCTTAGCGCTGCGGTGCCGACCAGTTCGTAAACCGCGTTGGCGTGACCTTCACCAGTTAAAACAATTGCCGCCGCTTCGCCGAGGTCTTGCAGGTCGATCAGGCTTAAAGCCGTAACGGCCGGGTAAGGTGCGCGGTAAATGCCTTCTTTGAGAATCGCTTCTCTGAAAGCAAGGATATTCTGCATGTAGGGTGCCGACTGCAGAATTGTAAACTCAAGACCCGATTCAAACAGCAGTTCTTCAACCCGCATTTTGTTCCAGTGGTGGGGCATCTTTTCGGTCTGGGGGTGCAGCACGGAGTGGTAAACAAAATGCTTTACGCCGGCCTCTGCGGCAATCTTTATGATTGAGCGGCCAATCTCAACTTCAGAAGGATGCATATTGGGGCAAATGTGATAAATTGATGAAACATCCTTCATAGCTGTGTGAAGCGCATCTAGCATGGCAAAATCACCAAGCAGAGCCTCTGTTGCGCCAGCTTCAAGCAGATCGGAAGCCTGATCCTGGTGCCGAACGAACACTCTAACCACTGCTTCTCTTTTGGCAAGCGCCTGCAGGACTGCTCTGCCGGTTTTACCGGCCGCTCCGGTCAGCAAAATCATTACCCCAGACAACCTCCATAAAATAACTGATAGTCAATAATCCTGCTACAGTCTTAAACACGGCTCCAGCAAACTGGGTGATCAGAACACTATTTATCCTAACCCTGCTCACTTAATCCTTTAAGGCTGAATCAAGATCTTCCAGCAGGTCTGCTTCGTTTTCCAACCCGGCACTGACCCTGACAATACCTTCACCCATCCACTGCTCGCGAATCGCTTTCTTCTGAGCTTCGCTTAAATAGGCGGCCTGATCGATATAGAGATCCGTCGGGTAATAAAAGAGCAGGCTATGGGGATGACCAAGGGAGGTGGCATAGCTAAACACTTTTACTCTCTCTGCCATTTTAAGCGCTGCGCTTAACCCTTCCCGCAGCTGAAAAGTCAACATGCCGCCAAAACCTTTCATCTGCCGCGCTGCCAGTGCATGGTGCGGGTGATCGGGCAG
>Ga0194125_10001115_pt1 | contig 45508 bp, 33 predicted proteins | sample TA2KigC250mmetaG_FD_148626 | JGI IMG/M metagenome (GOLD analysis project Ga0194125, IMG submission 148626) | Freshwater microbial communities from Lake Tanganyika, Tanzania - TA2015034 Kigoma Deep Cast 250m | ecosystem: Environmental > Aquatic > Freshwater > Lake | place: Tanzania: Lake...
GATCTTCCGGACGAAGCTCATGTAGTGTATACATTGTACACCACATATATAAGCCTGTCTATTACCGGTGGTGGCATGTTCGTTATACACTACAGGGGCTCAATTCAACCAGCTATTGCCGCAATAGTGCCTTCCTGCCTTTCCCCAACCGTATGTTTTAATACCTGCCGCTGCGTTTTGAGGCGGCAGGCGGGAGTGGCTGGCATGACATTCGTCGAGGAGATGCAGAAGCTGACCGGTTCGGAGCTGGTGATAATCATGGTCGACGGGCGCGGCTACCGCGGCGTGCTCGACGGCGTCGACGCCGAGGTGGCGGTGCTGACCAGCGTCTACGAGACGCAGAACCAGGAGGTCGACGAGCGCGGCTTCATGTTCTGGCGCAAGGTGCTGCACTCCCGGGTCTTCCTCCGGGTCCCGATGATAATGCGCGTCTGGCCCTGGGACATCGACGCCCAGCCGGCGGCGAGGCCGAAGGGGAAGAAATAGGGGAAGGCGCCAGGGACGCCCCTAATTCTTGCGTTTCTTGTCCCCCATTATGCGCTCCACTGCATCGTGGGGATGGAGCTTCCTTCTGGCGACATCGTGGATGAGCGCGTCGAACTCGTCCGGCCCGTACTCGGAAAGCAGCGAGAGGACCGCCTTGTGCTTCAGGAGCTCGAGCACCTCGCGCCGGCACCTCTGGCGCTCCGACTCCTCCAGGAGGCCCTCGCGCCTTATCATCTCCCAGTGCTCGTCTATCTTGCCGACCAGCTCGGGAATCCCGTCCCCGGTCCGGGCCACGGTCTTGACGATGGGAGGCGTCCAGGGCCCCTTTTCGGAGGAGAGCTCGAGCATCATCTCGAGCTCCCTCTGCGCGGCCTCCACGCCGTCGCGGTCGGCCTTGTTGATGACGAAGAGGTCGCCTATCTCCAGTATGCCCGCCTTGATGGCCTGGATGTCGTCGCCCAGCCCGGGCACCACCACCACCAGCACGGTGTGGACGACGTCCATCACCGCCACCTCGCTCTGGCCGGCGCCGACCGTCTCGACAATCACCTTGTCCATGCCCAGCGCGTCCAGCACGCGCACGGCGTCGGCCGTCGCCTTCGCCACCCCGCCCGGGTTTCCCCGGGAGCTCATGCTCCGGATGAACACGCCCCGGTCCGTGGACAGCTCCTGCATGCGGATGCGGTCGCCCAGAAGGGCCCCGCCGGTGAAAGGGCTCGACGGGTCCACCGCGATAATGCCCACGGTCCGGCCGCGCCTGCGCCACTCGAGCGCCAGCTTGTGGATGAGGGTGCTCTTGCCCGCCCCGGGCGAGCCGGTGACGCCGACGATGTGGGCCCGCCCGCCGCGGCAGTGCAGGTCGGCAAGCTCCGTCCGGACGGATTCGTCGCCGTCCTCTATCATCGAGATGAGCCGGGCGGCGGCCCTCCGGTCGCCGGTGGCGACCTTCTCGGCGAGCCCCATAACAAGACTCTCAGGTCCTCTGCTTGACGTTCTTCCGGATGAAGGCCACGATCTCGTCGGAGGTCGTGCCGGGGCCGAAGACCTCGGCGATGCCCGCCTTCTTGAGCTTGGGGACGTCCTCGAGCGGTATGATGCCCCCGCCGGTGACCAGGACGTCTCCGGCCCCCCGCTCGCGCAGAAGCTCCAGCACCCGGGGGAAGAGCGCCATGTGCGCGCCCGAGAGGCACGACAGGCCTATGATGTCCACGTCCTCCTGGATGGCCGCCTCCACTATCTGCCCGGGCGTCTGGCGCAGCCCGGTGTATATGACCTCCATGCCCGCGTCCCGGAGGGCCTTGGCGACCACCTTGGCGCCCCGGTCGTGTCCGTCCAGCCCGGGCTTGGCGACGAGAACCCTTATCGGCATGATGTCCCCGCCCTCGATAACGGAGCGGCGATAATAAACCTTTTCCGGGACGCTTGAGGGAATGTATATATATCAGGTATTACATAATGTATATACTATGTCGTCAGTCCTGGTCGTGAGGCTTCCAGGCGACCTTCGGGAGGAAATGAGGAAGCACCGTCTCAACTGGTCGGAGGAGGTCCGCAAGGCGATTGTCGCCCGCCTGCTCCAGCTCAGGCGCCAGGAAGGCTACAAGGAGATGGACCGGTTCCGATCCTCGCTCAGGGGACGGGAGTTCGACGGCGCAGGGGAGGTGGCACGCTGGCGGCGGCGTCGGTGGTCATTGACACCTCGATAGTCGTGAAGTGGTATCTCCCCGAGGACGGAAGCGATGAGGTGTCCCGTCTCAGGGAGGAATGCGAACGCAGCGGGACCGCGATCCTTATGCCCGAGCTTGTCCGGGCGGAACTGGCGAACGCGATGTGGTCGAACAGGCAACTCAAGCCCGACGAGAAGCGATGGGCGGTCTCCCATTTCCTGAGCATGCCTTTCGAGATACTGCCGATGGAGCAGGAGTTGATCAGAAAAGGCTTCGATCTTGCGGTCGAGCTCGATGCCACCGTCTACGATTGCATCTACCTTGCGCTGGCGATCCTCGCCGGGACGCGGCTGGTGACGGCCGATGCCCAGTTCGCGAGGAAGGCCGGCAAGTACCCGGTCGAGCTCCTGAAGGGATCTTCGGGAAGATGAGGGCGAGGAGCAGCACTGGGTGCAGGGGAGGAGGGCAGGAAGGCAGGAAGGGGACGACGGGCCGTTCCGTCCCTTGCTGCCTTCCTGCCTTTCTGCCTTCCCTTGCTGCCTTCCTGCCTTTCTGCCTTCCTGCCTTTCTCCCTTTCCCCCTTCCCGCCAGGCGCAGCGCAGCCATTATATCCGGCCCGCCGATTCCCGGCCGTGCAATACGTCAGCGGCAAGCTCCTGACCGAAGAGGGATTCGTATCGGGCCACCTCGGGTTCGAGGACGGGATCATCCGGGAGGTCGGGAAGGGTCCCAGGAGGGACGCCCTCGCCAAGGGCCTCGTCCTGCCGCTGATGTTCAACGCCCATACCCACCTGGGCGACTCCTTCCTCCGGCGCCGCTTCCGCGGCTTTCGGGGCGAGCGCTCCATACCGGCCCTGTTCGCGCCGCCCTCGGGCTTCAAGCACCGGGAGCTCCGCCGCGCATCGCGCCGGGCCCTGGTCGGCGGCATCCGCAACGCGCTCCTGGAGATGCGGCGCACCGGCACGGGCGGGTTCTGCGACTTCCGGGAGGGCGGTCTGCCGGGTCTCGCCGCCATGAACGACGCCCGGTGCGGCACCGGCCTGCGGGGGATCGTGATGGGCCGGCCGGCGGGTCTCGGCTACGACCGGGAGGAGGTCGACGCCCTGCTGAAGGTCTGCGACGGGATCGCCGTGTCGGCGATAACCGACTGGGAGTACCCCGAGCTCCAAAAACTTGCATCCCACGCCCTCGGTGCCGGCAAGCTCTTCTCGCTCCACGCGAGCGAGGTTTTCCGGGAGAGCATCGACAAGGTCCTGGATCTGCGGCCCTCCTTCCTGGTCCACCTCACCAAGGCCGAGGAGTTCGACTACGAGAGGGTGGCGGTGGCCGGCATCCCCGTGGCGGTGTGCCCGGCGGCCAACGCCTTCTTCGGGCTGCGGCCGCGCATAGACCTCATGCGGCGCTTCGGCATCGACGTCGCGCTGGGCACGGACAACGGGATGATATCGCCCCCGCGCATGCTGGCCGCGGTGCAGGCGGGCTGGGAGATATCGCGTCAGGGAGGGCTCCGGCCGATGGAAATGCTCCGGTGCGCGCTGACCGGATTTCGGAAAATATTAAATGTACCTGGTGGCATTTCGTTCAAAGAAGGGGCGCCGGCGGACCTCTTCGTGGTGGACGACCCGGGGATGTACCGGGCGAGGGACCCGGCGGCGGCCCTGGTGGCGCGATGCGGAGCGGCGGCGGTGTCGCTTGCGTCGTCGCGCTCGGGCGTGTGGAAAGAGCGGTGAGCCGATGAAGGACAGGAAGGTCAAGGACGTAATGAAGACGGACGTGATATTCGCCGAGGCCCCGGGAAAGAAGGCCGACGCGATAAGGCTGCTTTGCCAGCACGAGCTGTCTGGGCTCCCCGTGGTCAAGAAGGACACCCGGGAGCTCGTCGGCATCGTCACCCGCCAAAACATCTTCGACCACCCGCACGAGTCCCAGCTAGCGATGATCATGACCCGGGATCCCGTGACGGCCCACCCCGACACCCCCGTGAAGGAGGCGGTGGGGATAATGATCGACCGCAGGGTCCGGCGCCTCCCGGTGGAGAAGGGCGGCGCCCTCGTCGGGATACTGACCTGCGCCGACCTCCTGCGCATCATGGCGGACCTGGAGCTCGACGAGACCGTCGAGGGCTACCTCAGGGGGCCCTGCGTGCCGGTCTTCGAGGGCACCCCGCTGCGCGTCGTGGCGGCGACCTTCGATCTCGCCAGGGTCTACGCCCTGCCGGTGGTCAACGCCCAGGCGCGGCTCGTGGGCATCGTCACCGACCAGGACCTGTTCAGCCTCACCTCCATCGACACGCGCACGGTGATGTCGACCATGGGCCTGGGGGATGACGAGGACGCCTGGAACTACGAGGGGATGCGCAACCTGATGCGCCTGTACTACGAGATATCCGAGACGGAGCTGCCCAACGTGCCGGTGAGGAAGGTGATGGTGAAGGACCCGGTCACGGTCTACCGCAAGACCAGCGTGAGCAAGGCCGCCCGCACCATGGTCACCAGGCATTTCAGGCAGATGCCGGTGCGCGACAGCTCCGACCGCCTGCGGGCGATGCTCTACGACACCGACCTCCTGACCGTTCTCGCGCGGTGAGAGATTGAGGAAAGGGGAGCGGGGAGCGGGCCGCGGGGAGCAGTGGACGACGGTCCTTTTCGTCGCTGCTCCCCGCTGCCCGCTCCCCGCTCCCTTCCCCACTCCGGTCAAAGGAGCGCGCTGACCCATGCCCGAACCGCCCGATACGCTTTCCAAGGTCCTGGCGCTCGCCAAGCGGCGCGGGTTTTTTTGGCCCTCCTGCGAGATCTACGGGGGGGTGGCCGGGTTCTACGACTACGGGCCGCTGGGCGCCCAGCTGAAGGCATCGGTGGAGGGGCTGTGGAGGAGCTACTACGTGGCCGGCGAGGGCTTCGCCGAGCTCTCCGCGCCCGCAATCTCGCCCGAGGCGGTGTTCAGGGCGTCGGGCCACCTGGAGAAGTTCTCTGACCTCATGGCCGAGTGCGGAAAGTGCGGCGAGGCCTTCCGGGCCGACCACCTGCTCAGGGAGCTTGCGCCCGGCGAGGAGCCGCCCGCCTCCGTCGAGACGATGGCCGCGGCCCTCCGGAGGGCCGGCGCCCGCTGCCCGAAGTGCGGGGGCGACCTCTCCGAGCCGTTCGCCTTCAACCTCATGTTCCGCACCAACATCGGCCCCGGCACCCGGCGGCCGGGCTACCTGCGGCCCGAGACGGCCCAGGCGATGTTTCTGGACTTCGGGCTGCTCTACCGTCATTTCCGGGAGAAGCTCCCCTTCGGTGCCGTCCAGATAGGCCGGGGCTTTCGCAACGAGATAGCCCCCCGCCAGGGCATCATCCGGCTGCGCGAGTTCAACATGGCCGAGGCCGAAGTCTTCGTTGACCCGGAGAGGAAGGCCCGCCACCCCAGGTTCTCCGAGGTGGCGGGGATGAGGCTCCGCCTCGTGCCCGGCGAGGGCCCGGAAGGCGACCTTTCGCTGGGCGAGGCGGTCTCGAGGGGCACCATGGCCCACGAGAGCATCGCCTACTTCGTCGGCCTCACGGCGCGCTTCCTGGTCGAGGCCGGAGTGGACCCGGCGAGGCTGCGCTTCCGCCAGCACGCCCAAGACGAGATGGCGCACTACGCCGCCGACTGCTGGGACGCCGAGACGCTCCTCTCGTTCGGCTGGACGGAGGTGGTCGGCGTGGCGGACCGGACCTGCTACGACCTGGAGGCGCACATGAGGGCCTCCGGGCAGGACCTTCGGGCGTTCGCCCGTTACGAGACGCCGGTCACCGTCGAGAGAACGGTCGTCGCCCCGGTCCACGCGGTGCTGGGGCCACGGTTCAAGAAGGACGCCCGGGCGGTGGCGAGGGCCCTGGAGGCCCTGGAGGCCGGCGCCGTCGAGGGCCGGGACTCCGTGGAGGTGGAGGCGGACGGGCGGAAGCTGAAGGTGGAGAAGGACTGCTTCACCGTGAAAAAGACCACGGAGACCTCCAGCGGCCGCTGGTTCACGCCGCACGTGATAGAGCCGTCATACGGAATCGACCGCATAATCTACAGCGTCCTGGAGCACGCCTACTCCGAGACGAAGAAGGAGGGCGAGGATTATTTCGTCCTGAGGCTTCGGCCGATGATGGCGCCGATTCAGGTGGCCGTGTTCCCGCTCCTTAACAAGGATGAGCTGGTGGCGGTCGCCGACGACATCAACCGGCGTCTGGGGGAGGCCGGGTTCCGGACCCACTCGGAGGCGGCGGACTCGATAGGGCGGCGCTATGCCCGGATGGACGAGGTGGGCGCGCCGTTCTGCGTAACGGTCGATTTCGACACCCTGAAGGACGGGACGGTCACGGTGCGCGACCGGGACACGACGAGGCAGGTGCGGCTGGCGCTGGCGGAGGTCGCCGGGGCCGTCGGGGAATTGATCGAGGGCACCCGCAGAATCGATTGAACGGTCGCTTCCGGGGGACCGAAGGGGGCAGGCCCTAGCCGCCGTCACCGCTCGCCGCCGGCGACCGCCGCGCTCTCTTATCGATGGCCGGGCTGACGGCGGGGACCGGCGGGTTGGGCGGTTCCTCGTCGTCGAACAGGAACAGTCCTTCGATTCCGGCCCCGAGCGCCTTCGAAACATCGTGCGCGAGCTTGAGGGAGGGGACGTATTTCCCGGCTTCCATGTAAAGAATCGTCTCTCGCCGGACGCCCACCCTGCGAGCAAGTTCCTCCTGGGTCATGTCGTATCTGGCGCGGAACTCCTTGATTCTGGTCCTCATGGGACATCCGCCCCAGAGCGCGGTAGCGAAAAGTCCTCCCCCGCGTAATGCGTGTACAGGAGGAGTGTGGAATACGGTGCCACGCCGATGGTCAATCCAAGCACATCCCCGGCCGCAACGGGGATGCCTCTTGCGGCAAGGATGTTCGCGATTCCGTAAGATGCGAATAGCACCGCCAGGGTGATGTAAAATGCGTGCACGGTTGCCTTCCTGCTTATCGATAATATCCGCTCGTCATCGAGAGGACTGGTCCCGGTTCGCGCCTTTCCCACCCATTCCCGGGCGTCCTTGAGTATTGTCGCAAAAAGATACCCTATCAGACCGATGAACGAGATGAAGAGAGGCGGGATACCACGTATCTGCGGGCATGATATGACAAAGACCGCCAGGTATGCCCCCAAGGCGATGCATAGCCCGAAGTAGAATCTTGATTCGATGAGCGGTTTCATCGCTTTCTGTCTCTCTTCCGCCCGGTCTAACCACCCCGGCCCCCACTTCCTCATCGCCAGGCCGAATATCCCGACCAGCGCGAAGAATGCAATGAACCCAAGGAAGGATTGATCGATTTCTCCGGCCCGCCTCCAGTGCAGGACGATAACCAGGACACATGACGCGATCCCGGCGACCGCAACGAACAACATTGAACGCTCAACTTGAGTTCTCTCTTTCTGGTCCATATGGCATTCCTCGCATCAGTCCGGCGTCCCTTTGCGACCGTAGTACACGGCGAATAATATCATGCTGAGGAAAATGACTGCGATGAGAACGATCAATACATTCATGGCAGAAAGGATGTTTTTCAGGGGGGATGCCAGTGTCAAAATGATCAGGACCCCTATTGCCAGTGCCGTAACCTGAAGGGATTTCAGCATCGCCTGCTTTGCCACGGCATTTGTACGTTCGTCCTGAAGAGGTTCCGGTTCGCGGAGCGCCCTTTCCTTCCAGTTCCTGCCCGCCATCCAATAGGCGCCAAGAAATATTGCGAGCGCCGCGGTCCCTCCGGCAATCATCCCGAAAAAGGAAAAGTCGGACCTGCCGTTCATCGCTCCGACGGCCAAGAAAACGACGAGAAGGCAGATGAAAACGACAGCCAACCCGGGCGCCTGCTTGCGGAAGTCGGGAACCCCGCGGTTCTCCATTTATCTCACATCCCATTCCCATGTTATGTAAATCCAATATGATGTTAGAATGTTCTAACACCTATTTATATGCTTTGCCTTCCAATCGACACATCTATATGTATGTATGTTAATATATTATAACATGGGCGTCAAGACCATATCGGTGAACGACGAGGTCTACCGGACCCTCGCGCAGGTGAAGAGGGCCGACGAGAGCTTCAGCGACCTCATCCGGAGGCTGCTGTCCGCGAAAGGCGCTTCGCTCAAGGACTATTTCGGCGCGCTCAAGGACAGCAAGTGCCTCGACGGAATCGACGAGCATGTCAGGGCCGTCCGCTCCAGCGCGAAGGTGCGTGGATGAACCTCCTGGATACGAGCTTCGTCGTGGACCTTCTCCGCGGCGACGAGACGGTCTCGGGCTTCCTGGATTCGGAATCGGCCACGACCGCCGTCACCTATTTCGAGATGATGTCCTTCCGCAAACGGCGCAAGCTGAAGGCCGAGGGCGCGATTTTGGAAAGGTTTTTTTCCGAGGTCCCGGTGCTCCCGTTCACGCGCGCCGCGGCCGAGGAAGCCTCGGCGATCACCGCCCGGCTCATGGACATCGGCAGGCCGGTCAACGCGCTCGATGTCCTCATTGCCAGCATCGCCCTCTCGGAAAGGGCCGAGAGGCTGATCACCCGTGATCGCGACTTCCTCGAGATCGCGAAGATCTGCGATCTCTCGGTGACGATCTATTGAAAAAGGCGCAGGGCGCAGGGCGCAAGGCTTGAGGCGCATGGGGGAAGGCGCAAGGGAAAAGGGGTACGGGGCAAGCGACGACGACGATTCGTCCGTCCCTTGCCCCTCGCCCCCTGCGCATTGCGCCATGCGCCTTTGCACATTGCCAGATGCAAAATATATATACTAGACTTAACATAGGTGCTTACCCCATGCGGCAACTGCCCTGGGGAACCGTGCACCCGGCGATGAAGCCGACGGTACTAGGCTCGTCGGGGAAGAGGTGGAGACGCTCGTATCGTGGGCCCCGTGCCCGCGATGTCTATGACCACCGACTCATACGCAAAGCTGGACGTCTGTCGAATCGGCGCTTTGGCGATTTATAGTCGTCTGGGGAATGGCTTGGCTCAGGAGCCGACGAAGGTCGTGCCAAGCTGCGATAAGCCTCGTGTAGGCGCAAGGAGCCTTTGATACGAGGATCACCGAATAGGACTTCCGACATGGGCAACCCCATGTGTCCCGTAAGGGTCGGGAACCCCCCGAATTGAAGCATCTTAGTAAGGGGAGGAAAAGAAATCAATCGAGATGCCGTAAGTAAAGGCGATCGAAAGCGGCACAGGGCAAACCGAATCCCCCGTCGAAAGACGGGGGAGATGTGGAGTTTTGGACCCGGGCACTCCGTGCTGGTGAACTCGAACTCCGCCTGACACGGCCGGCCATAGAGGGTGACAGCCCCGTAGAGGCAAGCCGTAGGAGATTCCGGGTATCCCGAGTAACGTGCGCTGGATATCGCGCGTGAATTTGGGAGGCATGAACTTCCAACTCTAAATACATCCTGAGACCGATAGCGCATTAGTAGCGTGAGCGAAGACTGAAAAGTAAACTTGACGGGAAGTGAAAAGAGCCTGAAACCAGACGATAACAGGCGTGTGCAGCGCAAAAGGTCTTCGACCGGCGTTGCACTGTCCGTGTTGAAAAACGGGCCAGGGAGTTCTGGTCAATGGCGAGGTTAAGCCGTATCATCGGCCTAGCCGCAGGGAAACCGAATGTCCGCAGCCGCAAGGCGAGGGACGGGGTGCGTTCGCCCCCAGTCATTGGCGGGAGACCCGAAGCCAGTCGATCTATACCTGGCTAGGTTGAAGCCCTGGGAAACCAGGGTGGAGGACCGAACCGATACTGATGTGCAAATCGTTCGGATTAGCTGGGCATAGGGGTGAAAGTCCAATCGAGGTTGGGAATAGCTGGTTCCTCCCGAAACTACTCGCAGGTAGGTCTCGGTCGAGGTAGGCGGTGCGGTAGAGCCACCGATCAGGTGTTTAGCGGCCGAAAGGCCGCGGCACCTTGTCGAACTCCGAACGTGCCGCCGCCGCAGAAGCCGGGAATCAGGGCATCTGGGGTAAGCTCGGTGTCCGCAAGGGGAACAGCCCGGCCCGGAGTTAAGGTCCCCAAGTGCTGGCTAAGTGTTAATCTAAAAAGGGCGTCCACGGTCTCAGACAACTAGGAGGTGGGCTCAGAAGCAGCCATCCTTTAAAGAGTGCGTAACAGCTCACTAGTCGAGACTGCGGGCCTCTAAAATGGACGGGGCTAAGCCAGCCACCGATACTCCGGAGCACCGCAAGGTGATCTGGTAGGGAGGCGTCGTGCGCGGGTCGAAGTAGGGCCGTGAGGTCCTATGGACCGCGTTCGAATGCGGATCCTGGTAGGAGTAACAGCGAAGATGGGTGAGAATCCCATCCGCCGAAAGGGCAAGGGTTCCTCGGCAATGTTCGTCAGCCGAGGGTTAGTCGGTCCTAAGGGTTCTCTTAATCGAGGAACTCGAAAGGGAAGCAGGTTTAATATTCCCGCACCACGTGGTTTTCGTCCAGCTTCTGACGCATCGGGATAAGCCTTGCAGGCTCACCAGCCTGCTCGAGCGCTATAGTCCCCGGAGAGCCGTAATGGCGAGAAGGGGGTGAAGGCGCAAGTGAAGGTGCACTCCGATTGGCCTATTTCCCGGTGCCCGTGAAAAGGAAGCTGGAGCCACCCGCGTGACCGTACCTAGAACCGACACTGGTGCCCCTGGGTGAGAAGCCCAAGGCGTCGTGGATATAATCTTCGCGAGGGAACTCGGCAAAATCGCCCCGTACCTTCGGAAGAAGGGGTGCCAGCCATGCAAATGGCTGGTGGCACTGACAAGGGAACACCGTCTGTTTAATAAAAACGCATGTCAGCGCAAGCCGGAAACGGTGAGTATGCTGGCTGAAGCCTGCCCAGTGACGGTATCTGAAAACCGGGTTCAACCGGACGAAGGACCGTTAAACGGCGGGGGTAACTATGACCCTCTTAAGGTGACCGTGTTGCCTTAATAAAAGTCGACCATATGCTGGAACAGCTGAGTATCCCGCACTACCGCGCTCCACCTCCACCGTACCCTCCTGCAAAGGGGGATATGGTTGGAGGTTGGGTAGAGCACGGTGAAAATGTGACGGGTGCAGCCAATCAGCAGGAAAGGCTGGAGAAATCCAGAATCCTCAGAGACTGGATGTCGACCTCCCCGATGGGAGAAGGTACAGTCCGACCCTCACAGCGATGTGAGGAGGTCGCGGGAGACCGCGGCCCGCCTTCCGGAAGGAAGGTCCTTGAAGCAACAGCGTGAGCGTAATACCTTGCCGCTTAATTGGCGGCTTGCATGAAGGCCCAACGAGTGTTCTACTGTCCCCGCGAAGAATCCAGTGAAACTGATATACAGGCGTACAATCCTGTACCTTCCTTCTGAAAGCGAAGACCCCGTAGAGCTTTACTGCAGCCTGTCGTTGTTGTACGATTTCGAATGTGTAGAGTAGGCGGGACCCGTTACCAGGGCGCGCCGCAAGGTGCGTTCCGAGGGGCCGATGAAACACCGCCCTTTTGGGGTTGTACAACTAACCGCCTCGGCGGGACACCGGTAGGTAGGCAGTTTGGGTGGGGCGCCACGCCCTCAAAAAGATAACAAGGGCGCCCAATGGTCGGCTCAGGTAGGTCAGAAATCTACCGTTGACTGCAAGGGGAAAAGCCGGCTTGACGCGGTTCTGCTCAACGAGGAACCGCGATGCGAAAGCAGGGCCTAGCGAACCACTGAGCCCTATTCGTGGGGGCCAGTGATAACAGAAAAGTTACCTCGGGGATAACTGAGTTGTCGCCAGCAAGAGCCCATATCGACCTGGCGGCTTGCTACTTCGATGTCGTCTCTTCCTATCCTGGCGGTGCAGCAGCTGCCAAGGGTGGGGTTGTTCGCCCATTAAAAGGGATCGTGAGATGGGTTTAGACCGTCGTGAGACAGGTTTGTTGCTTTTTGAAGGAAGTGCGTTGGTGCCTGAGGGGAAGGAGCCTCCAGTACGAGAGGAACGAGGCTTCATGGCCACTAGTGCATCTGTTGTCCGGTAGGGCATTGCAGAGCAGCCACGCCGTGGCGGATAAAGGCTGAAAGCATCTAAGCCTGAAACCGTCCCTAAAACGAGGCACCTTCGAGGGCTCCCATAGAAGATGGGGTTGATAGAGCTGGGGTGTAAGCCGGAAGCTTCGGCGACCGGTTCAGCCCGCAGCCACTAATCGTCCGGAATCGCTTGCCGGTTCGGCAGTCTAAAAGACTTTGCGTATGGTCCTTTTTCCAAATCCGTCGGCCAGATCATATTCCCTAGCGCAAGCGCCATCCGGGACAGGCCGCCCAGTCGTGCGGTCGGAAGGAAGAAACGGGCCCAAAGGTCCCCAGGCGCATGGGAGTTGCTCCGGGCCCCAACCGCCACCGTTCTCAGAACCACATCGTGGCGCCCGCGTCGAGCGACAGGTCGTTCAGCGTCGCGGCGCCGACTATCTTGACGCCCTTGCGGAGCTCGACCTTGTCCCAGCCGAGCATCTGCTTGGACGCCTCGCAGACGAAGATCTCGATTCCCATCTCGAGGGTCTGGTCCATCATCTCGCCCAGCGAGGGGAACGACCCGAGCTTGACCTTCTCGGCGGTGCCGGGGGTCAGCACCCGCAATCCCTGCCCGAGGTAGTAGAGCTTCGGGTGCAGGCCCATCTTTTTGGCGGTCTGAGCCAGGACCAGCGGGGAATACTGCCTCTAGGGCTGGTCGCTCGTCTGCACATATAGCAGGAATTTCTCGTCTCTCATCTTGACACCTCCAAATTTTGCCGGGTGATTACTCCGAGCGCAGCCGTATAAGACCATTTCTCAACATCCGCCGCACATCTGTCGCAAATCTCACCCGCCGGCAGGGCGGACGGTCACAGCCGCCGGTTTCGCCGCTCGCGCGGACCAGCTGGAAGCCCTGCGGGCAAAAATATATATGCGATGGCCGACAATCATCACGCTATGGCCGGTCCGCGGAGGCGCAGGCATCGTTTTGAGAGGAAGGGGCACAGGAAGCCCCGGAAGGCCGGGAAGGCCCGCCGAACGAAGAAGCCCTCCGCGGAGAAGCCGGCGGCGCCGGAGAACGGCGAGTCGGTCCGCCACTACGGGGACGCCTGGGACTACGAGAACTACGAGAAGGAGAGCCACAAGGCGAGCGGGCTTTTCCTGTGAGCGGCTCGCTGGCAGGCGCTATCCGCTCTATTGTCATATATATATTGAATTTAAAATATAGAAAATCTTATTATTCGCAACAACCCATATTCCACCCGAGAAGATATGGACATCCGCAAGGTCCAGTTCACGGGCGGCTCGTCGTACGTGCTCACATTGCCCAAGGAATGGGTCAAGGCACTGAACATCAAGAAGAACGACTCGCTGGGCCTCATAACCCAGCCCGACGGGACACTGGTCGTCACGACGCGCACGACCGAGGCGCGGCCCCAGCGCAACAAGGAGATCAAGGTCGAGGATGTCCGGGACCAGGCACACCTCTTCCGGGTGCTCATCGGCTCCTACATCATGGGCTACACCACGATAACCCTCCGCTCCTCCGGCCGGATGCCGGCGCAGGTGCGCGAGACCGTGATGAAGTTCGCCCAGATGACCATCGGGCCCGAGGTCATGGAGGAGAGCGCCTCCTCCATCACCATCAAGGACCTGCTCAACCCGGCCGAGATGCCCTTCGACAAGACCATCCGGAGGATGCACATCCTTGTCCGGACGATGCACGAGGACGCCTTCACCGCCATGGACAAGCGCGACAGGGCCCTGGCCGAGGACGTCCTGCGGCGGGACACGGACATAAACCGGCTCAACTGGCTGGCGGCGCGCCAGCACAGCATGATGCTCTCCGACACCACGCTGGCAAGGCGGATGGGCATCTCGCTCGAGGACGCCGCCCACTGCTTCCTCATCGCGAGGATACTCGAGCGCATCGGGGACCACGGCACCCGGATAGCGAGATCGGTGCTCCTCCTCATGGAGAAGCGGCTGGAGAAGGACCTCCAGGCCGGCCTGAAAGAGGCCAGCGCCGAGTCGCTGGAACTCCTGAACGCCAGCGTGGAGAGCTGGTTCCGCCGGGACATCCGTTCGGCCAACCGGAGCCTGGACGGCCTGCCCAGCCTGATTGCCAAGTGCGACCGTATCAACCACTCCGCCCGCCGTGTCAAGAGCGAATACTCCATACCGGTGACGGACATATCGGAGAGCATCCGCAGGACGGGCGAGTACGCCACGGACATCGCCGAGCTCGTTGTCAACAACCTGGTGCTCGGGGAGAAGTGAGCGACGAATCCGGGTGCCGGGAGCCGGGAGCCGGGAACCGGGTGACGAAGCGTTCATCCCGGTACCCGGTCCCCGATACCCGGTCGTCAACCCGGCCCCCGGCCCCCGGCCCCCGGATTCACACACCCCTCGCGCCTCGAAAACCAATCATTATATATCCCAGTATGATTGAATCAAGCCTGGTGAGACTAGATAGGATTAATGGGCGGGGGCGGGGGTTGGCCGCCCTCCCGGTGCTGGGCATGCTGCTCCTGGGCGCTCTCTCGGTGCTTCCGGTCGCCCCGGGGGACGAGCCGCCGCCGGGCTTCTCGTGCGCCCTGAGGGTGGCCCCGGACGGCAGCCTCTACCCCACACCCGTGAACTTCACCTTGCCCGACCTGTCCGGGGCCGAGAGGGCCGACCAGGGAAGGGGCCTCTACTGCAACATAATAAACCAGAGCGGCCGCGTCATCCCCGCCGAGACGCTGCGCAGCCTCGACGAGAACTTTACCCTCTACATATGGCCCAACGTGACCGCCGCCTTCGGCACCCCGCCGTACTCGAAGATAAACATCATCATCGTCAACCAGGACGGCATGGGAGGGGTGGCCGGCTACTTCAGCTCGGGGGACCCGGACGCCATCTACCTCGACTACGACGACCTGGGGCTAGACCTGGACGTCACCGCCCACGAGTTCCAGCACCTCATCCACAACTCCAAGGACCCCGGCGAGACCATCTGGCTCAACGAGGGCTGCTCGGAGTGCGCCATCTACGTCGCCTATGGCGGCGGCAACCCCGGCCTGACCAGCCATTTCATGTCGTACGGCTTGGACACCGACAACGACTTCACCGCCTGGAACACGGTCAGCGACTATGGCGGGGCCGGCCTGTGGACCATCTACAACTACGAGCGCTACGGCGGCAACGACTTCACGAGGGCCCTCGTGGCCGACCAGGCCAGGGGCGTCCAGTCCTACAACAACCGGCTGGCTTTCAAGGACGAGACCTTCACCGGCGCGTTCAGGAAGTGGGTGGTCGCCAACTGGCTCAACAACGCCTCCGTGGACCAGGGCGAGTGGGGCTACCGGGGCGTCTGGAACTACGTCGGCCACACCTTCCTCTTCAAGGACTACCCGATGACCTGCTCCTCGGCGGTCCAGCAGGCCAACGGCGCCGACTACATCCGGTTCGAGCCCGCGGTGTGGAACCAGAACGGGGGGGACCTCGAGGTCAACATCACGTTCACGAGCGGGACCGGCTACTGCGCCATGGCAATGGCGGCCCGGAGCCCCGTTGCGGACCGCGTGCTCGTCCCGACCATCACGGGGAACCGGGCGACGATGCTAGTGCCCAATCTCGGGGGGGATTACGCCGTCGCCGGGCTGGCCGTCTCCGGCCTCTCCGGCCCGTGCTCCTACACCTTCGAGGCCAGCATCATCGACATCACCCCGCCCAACACCACCGCCCGGGTGACGCCCCCCGCGCCCGACGGGAAAAACGGCTGGTACCGCCGCCTCCCAACGATAAGCTTCACGGTCAACGAGAACGCCAGCATATACTACGGCTGGGACGGCGGCGCCGGCACGAGATACTCGGCCCCCTTCAAGGCCCCCGAGGGGGTCCACGAGCTCTCCTTCCACGGGGAGGACCGCTACGGGAACGTCGAGCCCCCGAAGAGCCTAACGCTCAAGGTGGACACCATCGCCCCCGAGACCGTCCACAACATCACCCCCTCGGAGCCCGACGGGCTCAACGGCTGGTACGTCAGCCCGGCCGAGATATCGTTGATCCCGGACACGCCCGGGGCCATCCTTTCCTGCGCCTGGGACGACGACGCCCTCCACGCCTACACCGGGCCGATGCAGCTTCGCGAGGGCGTCCACCGGCTCAACTGGCGCGCCGAGGACGAGGCGGGCAACCTCGAGCAGCTCAAGGGGGTCATAACCAGGCTGGACACCGGGTTGCCGACGGTGGACTATAACCTCTCCAGCGAGCCGGACGGCCAGAACGGCTGGTACCTCCGGGCGCCCACGATATACCTGTCGAGCGCCGACCCCGGCAACCCGGTGATATACTACAGCTGGGACGGCGGAAACGTCACCGAGTACACCCGCGAGTTTAGGGCCCAGATGGGCCGCCACACGCTCGACTTCTACGCCCTGGACGAGGCCGGCAACCGCGGGCCGCCCTCGAGCCTGGTCGTGAAGCTGGACCCGGTCGCGCCCACCATGAGGGCCACAACCGGAATCCCCGCCCCGGACGGCAACGACGGCTGGTACCGCACCGAGACGGACCTCACCCTCTCGACGGACGAGGCCTACGGGGCCACCATCTACTACAGCTGGGACGAGGGCGCGGAGGTTCTGTACGACGCCCCGCTGCCCGTGCCCGAGGGCGAGCACTCCATCAGCTGCCGGGCCATCGACGAAGCCGGCAACCGGGGCAAGGTCCTCACCCTGGCCTTCAAGATGGACTCCCTGCCGCCCGTCACCCAGCTGGGCATCAACCCGGAGGACCTGGGCGCGGCATGGTACCACGAGCGGCCCCGGGCGACGCTTCGGACCGAGCCGGGGGCGTCCGTCATGTTCTCGGTCGACAACACGACCTTCCACAGGTACGTCCGGCCGGTGGAGATCGGCGAGGGGGTCACCTACCTGACCTACTTCTCCCAAGACGTCGCCGGCAACAACGAGACGCCCTCGGTCCGCCGCTTCCGGGTGGACACCGTGCCCCCGGGCGTGCTCCTCAACCTGAGCAGCACGCGGGTGCTCACCGGCGAGCAGGTCAACCTCTCCGCCGCGGCCTACGACGAGAACGGCATCACGGAGTACCTCTTCGACTTCGGCGACGGCACCACGAGCGCCTGGACGCGCTACGGCAACCTCTCCCGGAGCTTCGGCGCGCCCGGCAACTACGGCATCCGGGTCAAGGTGCGCGACGGCTCCGGGCTGGAGGCGACCTCGGAGCCGGTGCTCCTCAACGTGAGCGCCCCGCCCAGGAAGCAGGTCTCCCCGCCGCCGACGATCGGGGACCTGATGGCCTCCATACCGCCGCTGTTCTACTACCTCGTGTTCGCGCTGGTGGTCGCGGCCGTCGCGGGCGCCGGGCTGCGCCGGGTGGCGAGGGCCCGGCGCCGCCGGAGGCTCTACCGCGAGGTGGAGCGGGCGGAGGCCGAGCGGGAGGCCCGGCACACGCGCGAGATAGACGAGGAGGTGTCGGCGGACTACTACGGGGGCGACCGGGCGCTCTCCTCGGGCGGGTTCCGCGGCGGGCTGCCTGCGGGCCCCGCCGGCGGTCCGGGCGCGGGGGGCGGGTTCAGAAGCGTCCCGCCCGGCGCGTTCGCGGGCGAGCCGGCCGGCCGGCCGTCGCCCTCCTTCCGGCCTCCCCCGGACGCTCCGGCGGAACGCGCCGGCATCCCGGAGGCCCCGGCGACGACGGCCGCCCCCGACGGGCCGGCGGGTCCCGACTTCGGCGACGCCAGGCTCGTCGAGCGGTCCGAGCCCGAGCTCGTCCTCGAGGCCGAGATAGGCTCGAGCAAGCCCATATGGGCCCAGTCGAGCAAGGACACGGCGCAGAGGTCATCGAGGCCGGCCCGGATGCCCGAAAGCGCCCTGGCCGGGGGGCGCCCGGCCCGCCGGCCCGCCGGCGGCAGCCCGGACCTGAACCGGGAGCTCGACGATATCTTGAAACGGCTGAATCGGGATAATACGTAAAAACGGGGCAGCAAGGCAGCAAGGCAGCAGGGCAGCAAGGGAAGGCAGCAAGGCAGCAAGGCAGCAAGGCAGCAAGGCAGCAAGGCAGCAAGGCAGCAAGGCAGCAAGGCAGCAGGGCAGCAAGGCAGCAGGGCAGCAAGGGAAGGCAGAAAGGCAGCAAGGCAGAAAGGGGAATGGTCGTTCGTCCCTTGCTGCCTTTCTGCCCTGCTGCCTTCCTGCCACCCTTGCTGCCTTTCTGCCCTGCTGCCTTCCTGCCACCCTTGCTGCCTTTCTGCCCTGCTGCCTTCCTGCCACCCTTTCTGCCTTTCTGCCCTGCCGCCCTCCTGCCTTTTCCGCAGCTTTTAAGTCGTTGAAAGTCAGTCGCCGCCCGATGACCACTCGCCCGCTCAAGGCGTTCCGGGACCGGGCCGCATCCTCGCTGGCCCGGGGCCTGCGCGAGCTCGGCACGAGGGAGGTCGGGCCGGCGCTGGAGGCCCTCTCGCTCGCGCCGGAGGGCCGGGGAGATTTCGCCTTCCCGTGCTACGCGCTTGCCAGGGAGCTGCGCAAGGCGCCGGCCGCGATCGCCGCCGACCTCGTCCAGTACACCGGCCTCCCCGGGCCTTTCGACAGGGTGGAGGCGGCCGGTGCGTACGTCAACTTCCACCTGCGCCCGGAGGCGCTCGCCCACTCGGTCCTCTCGGCCGTCCTGGAGGAGAAGGCGCTCTACGGGACCGAGCCGGACAACGGCCGCCGCGTGATAGTGGAGCACACCAGCGCCAACCCCAACGGCCCGTTCCACGTCGGCCGCGCCAGAAACCCGATAATCGGCGACGCCGTGGCGCGCCTTCTGCGCTCGGCCGGCTTCGACGTCGAGACGCAGTACTACGTCAACGACATGGGCAAGCAGGTCGCGATACTGGTCTGGGCGCTCGGGAGGTTCCGGCCGGAGGAGCTGCCCGCGGTGGAGCGGGAGAAGCCCGACCACGATTACGTGCGCTACTACCAGAAGGCCTCGCCCCTCATAGAAACTGACGAGGGGGTCAACGAGGAGGTCCAGGCGATGCTCTCCGCCTACGAGGGCGGCGACGACACGGTCGGGGAGAGATTCCGCAGGGCCTCCCAGCACGTCCTCGACGGCATGGAGCAGTCCCTCGCCCGGCTCAACGTGACCGTGGACCACTTCGTCTGGGAGTCCCAGTTCGTGGAGGACGGCTCCGCCCGGGCGGTCGTCGACGGGCTCAAGCGCGCCGACTGCGTCGGGGAGGAGGAGGGCGCCCACTTCCTCGACCTCCGAGACCGCGGCATACACGGCCGGGACGCGCGCTTCTTCTTCACGCGCCATGACGGCACGACGCTCTACACCACCCGCGACATCGCCTACCACCTGTACAAGCTCTCGCACTGCGACCTCGCCATAAACGTTTTGGGCGAGGACCACAAGCTCGAGTCCCGCCAGCTTGCGGTCGCGCTGGAGCTTCTGGGCTCCCTCCGCCTGCCGGAGGTGCTGTTCTACTCGTTCGTCGGCCTGCCCGAGGGCAAGATGTCCACCCGCCGCAACCGCGTGGTCTACCTCGACGACCTCATCGACGAGGCCGTGGAGCGGGCCTACGAGGAGGTCCGCAAGCGCCGCTCCGACCTCGACGAGGCGCGGATGAGGCGGATAGCCGAGCTCGTCGGCGTCGGTGCCCTCCGGTACAACGTGATACGGGTCCAGCCCGAAAAGCAGATAGTCTTCAGGTGGGAGGAGGCCCTGAACTTCGAGGGCAACAGCGCGCCCTTCATCCAGTACTCCCATGCCCGCTGCTGCTCGATACTCGGAAAGTCCGAGGGCTACGACCGGTGGGACGCCGAGGTGCTCGTCGCGCCGGAGGAGGCCGGCCTCGCCCGGGCGCTGGCGCGGTACCCTGAGACCGTGGTGGAGGCGGCGTCCCAGCGGAGGCCCCACCTGGTCGCCGCCTACGCCCACGAGTGCGCCGCGGTGCTCAACCAGTTCTACAAGTCCTGCCCGGTGCTCAAGGCGGAGACCGACGCCCTTCGCGCGGCGCGGCTTGCCCTCGTGGACTCTTCGCGGTGGGTGCTTCGCAACGCCCTCACGGTGCTGGGGATAGATGCGCCGGAGGAGATGTAGGGAAAAGGCAGCAAGGCAGCAAGGCAGCAAGGCAGACCGTAGAAGACCGGCAGCGGCCGGTCTTCTCGGCCGAGACGAGCGAAGCTCGTCTACGGAAGGCAGAAAGGGGACGACCGGCCGTTCCGTCCCCTTCCGGACCCGCTTGCTGCCTTTCTGCCTTCCCCTGCTGCCCTGCTGCCTTGCTGCCTTGCTGCCTTGCTGCCTTCCTGCCTTTCCTCCTATTTTAAGCAAGTCTTGCCTTTGACCATAAAGTTATTATCATGAGACAATATCTATCAAGCGGGGACAGTGGAGGGAATCGCAATGGACCTGAAGAGGGGATTGCTCTTCGCGGCGGTCGCGGCGATGGTCATGACGTCCTTCTCGGGCCTGGTGGCGGGCGCAGGGGCCGACACGGGCGCGCCGGCCGGCTCCAGCGGGATATCCTGGAAGCCGGTGGTGCCGGTGAAGTCCGCGGCGATCGTCGGCTACGACCCGAACTCGTACGCGGACGACTACGCCTACCTGGCGGCGGTCCCCTCGGCAACCTTCTACTCCGGTTCGTCCGACAGGCTCTACTCCTACCCGGTGCTCTTCTACCAGCCCGAGACCGACCTCCCCGACGAGGACAAGGTGCTCAACCCGGGGCAGGGCGTCCGGTACTTCGCCGAGGACTGGATGACCTACTGCGGCGGCAGCCTCGACCGCGTCCAGTTCATCAACCTGCCCGGCGGCAAGGCCGGCGAGGCGATGTCCGCCCTCAACCTCACCGCTGCCCCGAAGGGCCAAAGCGTCCTCCCAGTGCGGAACCCGTTCGCAACGGCCCGCGACATAGCGCTAACGAACTGGGAGTCCTCCCAGGAGGCGGTCGTGGCGGTGGTGAAGGAGGACTACCCCGCCGCCACGCTCAAGACCAAGGGCACCGTGAACGGGACCATCCCCTCGTCCTACAAGGTCCAGACGAGGTCCATCACCGGCGACAAGGATGTCGGGATAACCCCCACATATCACAATTTCACGGTGGACGAGCCGGTGAAGTACATCCAGGCCCACATGGACTGGTCCGGCACCGTGGGCGCCCTGGACCCGATAACCCAGAGGGGCAAGGACCCCGACCTCGCCCTTTACGACTGGCAGCTCGGGCAGTGCTCGGCCTCCTCCAACTGGAACGTGCTGTCCGGCGTGGGCGAGGATTGCGGCTCCTACGTCTACCACTGGGGCGACTGGGGCTTCGCCGTCACCTACATGCCGACCAAGGCGATGTCCGACGACGAGACGGGGCTCACCGGGCTCCTGCCCGTGCCCCCGCCGGCACCGGCGCCGGAGCAGGGCGCGCCCCAAGACCCCCCTAGCCGGCCGACCACGGCCCAATACACCATCGACTACACACTGATGCCCGGTATGGAGGTCACCCTCAAGGACAAGACCTGCTACTTTGCCCGCGACGCCTCCTTCACCCTCTCTTGGTCCGGCGACGCCAAGCTGGGGATCGCCATCATCGGCCCGGAGGGGGCCGAGATCTCCTACGACGCCACGGGCGTTTCGCCCCAGCAGGTCAACCTCGAAGAGCTGGGCGAGGGGCAGTACAAGGTGGCCGTTGTAAAGCTCGCCGACTCCTCCTCGGACGCCGACTGGAAGCTCGAGTACTCCTGGAAGCAGAACAGGACCCGCCTCGAGGGCGACTGCCTCGCCGGGGCGGCCAACGCCGCGGTGCTCGCCTCCCTCCGCAACGCCCCGCTGCTGTATGCCAGGCCCGACGGCGTGCCGGGCGAGACGCTGGAGGCGCTGGACACCCTGGGCGTCACCCGGGTCCATCTCGTCGACCTCAACAGCCACGGGGGCGACGCCACCCTCAAGGGGCTCACCGGCCACCGCAGCCTCTTCCAGCCCAAGATAGACGCCACCCGCTACACTTCCTACAAGTCCGTCTACGACCGGATAACCGGCATCACCAAGACCACCTCTGCCGTCTTCACCACCATCGACCCTTGGTCGTACTGGAAGGTCGGCGGGAGCGGCCCGGCCGGCGAGGAGCCCAAGGGCCTCTTCATCGGCCCGGCGGCGCTCGCGGCCGCCCACCACGGGACGCCCGTGCTCGTCGCCGACAACGCCGGCAACCTGTCCTGCGCCAAGGCCTGGTACAACAAGTTCTGGCTCGACGCCTATCCGAGCCGCGCCCCGCCCTCCGTGAGCTGCATGGCGCTCACGGCCCGCAGCATCTACAAGCACCTGGGCGACATCGGGCTGGACAGGCCCGGCAAGGAGAACATCACCACCGTGGCGGACCAGTTCGACATCGGCTCCGCCTGGGACCGGGCGCTCGTGGGCGGCGCCAACGCCGGCCGCATAATGGGCTCCCCGGTGGACGCCGCCTACTGGGTGGCCCGCTGCGCCCTCTACCAGGCGGTGATATTCGCCAACCCGGCGACGGACCCGGAGGGCGTCGACATGGTGACCGGCACCGAGTCGATTCTGCCGCCCGGCCCGGAGGTCGCCGGGGTGCGCACCATCGAGGGTATCCCCACGCATGTCACCGCCCCCGTCGTGCAGACCTGGGTGAGCTACCAGCACCGGTTCAACGAGCGGGCGAGCAAGTACTGGCGGACGAACTATGTCACCGCCACGGGCATAACCCCGTACTGGGACCCCTCGGACAACCCGATCGACGAGGGCGTCAACGCCGCCTACGGCCAGACCGGGCAGTACTGGCCGGACATCACCACGAGCGAGGTGGTGCCATTCTACGTCGAGAAGGCCGGGTACTCGTCGGTCTACTCGACCAACTTCGACGACACCATGGACAACCTGAACAAGGGCACCATCATGTGGCTAGAGGTCATGCACGGCGGCAACCGCGGCTCGGGCGTGGTCGGGTTCTGGCGCGACGACTTTCGCCACAACGAGAAGAACCCCTGGCGCGGGTACGAGGCCTCCGGGTCCACCCGGGAGCCGGACACCTACGCGATGTCCAAGCTGGTCGGGTTCGACATGCACCGGTCAGTCTCGGAATACGACCGCGACGGCGTCATAATAGCGATATTAAACCAGGAGGAGACGGTCAGCAAGAACGGCTACGACTTCGACAACGCTTTGGAGAACGTACACTCCATGGGCTTCAACGGCGGCTCCTGCCTGATAGCCAACACCTACATGCACCTGACGATGGTGCGCCACGGCTCCGTGTTCCAGGTCATCGACCCGTGGCTGACCTCGTGGTACGCCTCCTTTGCCATGGCAACCTTCGCGCGGGGCATAGCCCAGGGCATGTCCATCGGGGAGTGCTACTCCGAGGGCATCAAGCACGTCGGCATCGAGTACCTGACGGGCCAGTGGTGGTGGGACATCTACGAGAACGTCATCTACTACGGCGACCCGAAGATAAAGGCCTGGAGCCCGGCGAACGCCTGGGCCGAGCCCTTGCCCCTCAAGGCCGGGTCCGTCGTGGACGGCCACGCCCCGTTCGGCGCCGACCGGCATCCGGCGGCGATAGGCTCGACGCTGGCGCTCGAGATCGCCCTCTTCGGCGGTTTGGCGCTCGTGGTCGCGGCCGCGGTCATCCTCCGGTGGAGGAAGATCCGTGTCCGGGACCTCCCGTCCCGGGCGAGGAAGCAGAGGGCGTGAGACGGCCGGGTGCCGGGGGCCGGGTGCCGGGGGCCGGGTGCCGGGTGCCGGGGGCCGGGGGCCGGGTGCCGGGACGAACGCGTCGTCTCCCGGCCCCCGGCACCCTGCACCCGGATTCCATTCACCAGAACCGCCGGTTCTTCGCGTACTGCACCTCGGCGGCCAGCACGGAGCGCAGGAACTCCTCCTCGGTCTCGTGCTGGAAGTTGAGAAGGCGCGCCGCGGTATCCACGCCGACGCCCCGGGCCGCCAGCGCCAGCGCGCCCCTCTTCCCGTGCGCAAGGAGCAGGTTGGCGTTCTTTTTCAGGCGGGCCAGGACCCGCTTCTGCTCGTCGGTCGCCGCCCTCTTTCCGGAGGCCGCCTCGAGGCTCCTGTCGTCCCCGAGCGGCACCGCCGCAACCATTTTCCCCCTGCAGTAGGGGCACGCGATGTGCTCCGGGATCTCCTTTACCTGCCGCCGGGCGGTCTTCCGGCAGGCCAGGCAGAAGAGCCGGACCTGCGATCTCTCCAGCCGGGCCTTGAACGCGAGCAGGATGGGCCGCTCCACCTTCCCCGTTGCGAGCATGTCCCAGCGGAGCTGGATGCCCGCCGCCCCTATCGGCGATGCAGGCCCCACCGCCACCTCGATATCCCCCTCGCGGATGCGGCGCAGCACCCCGGCCGTGCGCGGGATGTCCATCCTGTCGAAGAGCGTCTTCTCGACGGCCTCCTCGTAGAGCGGCGTGTCCCTGTACAGCCGGGCGATGCGGTCGAAGCTCACGCTTCGGAAGTCGGCGCGCTTGTCGACGGCTCCGAACTTCCGGCTGGTATGGAGGAGCTCGCGCTTGAGGATGGACGAGTTCGATATCACGACGCGCAGGACGCGGGCCAGATCCTCGGGCTCCAGCTTCACCAGGTGTCCGATCAACGTCTCGGGCTTCACGGGCGCCGGAAGTTCGAATATGACGCGGTAGGGGTCCGTCTGTATCCCGACCTCGGAGGAAAGGCGCGCCGAAAGGAACGCCGAGAGAAGCCGGGCCAGCGTGTCGTTGACCTTGGTGCCGAAGCAGGCGTTGAGCACGAGGATCCGGCCGTTCTGGTGGGGCTCGACGACCACGCGCCGGTCGGTCGGGAGGGCGAAGCCGCCACTCTTCTGGGCATCGAGCCGGTCCGTCACCAGGCGCTTCGCATCCGCGTCCAGGCCGTATGACGGCGGGGCAGGTCCCGATGGACCCGCTTCCCCGGCAAGGACGGCCCGAAGCCTCCCGACCTCCTGCGCCGCCTCGAACGGGACGGGGATCTCCTCGCCCATCCAGCCGGGGATGGCGCCGAGCTCGGGCGACGGCTCCACGAGCACCGAATCCTCCCAAAGCTCGACTATGCGCCAGGAGGCGCCCTTCACGATGAAGCGCACGCCCACCTCGCCGTAGGTGGCGATGAAGAACTCGTCCAGCGTGCCGATGGACTTGCGCGTCGTGATGTCTATTATCCGGTAGCTCTTCTCGTCGGGAATCATCGAGAGGTTCTCGTAGAAGAAACGGATGGCGCCCCGGCGGCGGAAGAAGCGGCCCTCCTCCTTCCAAAGGATCCCCAGCGATACGAGCTGCCGGAGCACGGCGTCGAAAGCGGCCCGCTCCAGGGTCCAAAACGGCCGGGCCCCCCGGATGGTCTCGAAGACCTCGTCCAGCTCCGCCTCCCGCCGGCCCACCGTGGAGGCCACGAGCTGGTTGGCGAGCACACCGAGCGGGTTCTCCCGAAGCTCGACGGGCTCTATCTCCTCGGCGGCGGCCTTGCGGGCCAGCACCGCCGCCTCGGCGGCGTCATCGGCGTCGAGGGCGATTATGACCCCCTCGGAGACGAGGCCGCGCCGGTGGCCGGAGCGCCCGACGCGCTGTACGAGCCGCGTGGCCTGGCGGGGGGAGCCGTACTGCACTGCGAGCCCGACCGTGCCCACGTCGATGCCGAGCTCGAGCGACGATGTGCAGATGAGCCCCCTGAGCCTCTCCGACTTGAAATCGTCCTCCATCTGGATGCGTATGTCCCTGTACAACGAGCCGTGGTGGACGCCTATCGGGAAGTCGGGCTTCCAGAGGTGGAACCGCGACGCCAGCACCTCGGCGTTGTCGCGCGTGTTCACGAACAAGAGCGTGCTCCGCCGGCCCTCGATGAGCGATTCGCACCGGCGGATGGCCGCAAGCGTCCGGGTGTCGCAGCGCAACCGCTCCGCCTCGGGCGCGTCCTCGTTTCGGGGGCCGGGCGCCTCGACCGATATGGCCAGGCTCTTGCCGACGGGCACGCGCAGCAGCTTCACCTTTCGCCCGGCGCCGGCCAGGTAGTCCCCGACCTCCTCGGCGTTCCCGACCGTCGCGGAGAGCCCGATGCGCTGGAGGTCCCGCCCGGAGAAGCGCGCGAGCCTCTCGAGCCCCACGGCGAGCTGCCAGCCGCGCTCGTCCCCGGCGAGCTCGTGGATCTCGTCGACCACGACCCAGCGGACGGCCCGCAGAAGCTCCCGGAGCTTTGCGCCCCCGAACATTATCTGGAGGGTCTCGGGCGTCGTGATGAGCATGTCCGGCGGCTGGCGGACCTGCTCGGCGCGCTCCTTCTGGGTGGTGTCGCCGTGCCTCACTCCCACCGTGATGCCCAGCTTCCCGGCCCAGTCCTTGAGCCTCCTGAGCATGTCCCGGTTGAGGGCGCGAAGCGGCGTGATGTAGATGAAGCTCGGGGCCTTCGGTCGCTCGCGCACCATCCGGTCGAAGACCGGGATGACCGCGGCCTCGGTCTTGCCCATGCCCGTCGGGGCGATGAGCAGGAGGTTCTCCCCGCGCAGGATGGGCCCGATGGCGAGCTCCTGGGGCTCCGTGGGCTCGCCGATGCCGGTGTCCGCAAGAACGCGCCTAAGCTCGGGGGCCAGAAGGTCGAAGACGCTCACATCCGGTACCTCCCTGCGGGGGAAGGGACCGGCAGAAGGTCGCGGACGCAGCCGAGGAACGTGCCGTCCGTCAGGTAGACCCGCGCCCGGGGCACGTCCACCAGGCCGTTGCGGAAAAGAGGGCCGAGCAGGCGCCCGCCGCGCCCGTTGACCGGGAAGCCGCCCCGAAGGTCCGTGAAGGCGGGCATGAGCACTATCTCGGGGAACGGAGGCCCGTATCGCTCCTTCGCCTTGCGTCCCACGATGCCGGCCCGGAGCCAGCAGGCCTCCGTCACGGGCCGGCCCCGCTCGTCGCAAAGGAGCACCGAGGGGTGCGCGTGGGCCAAAACGAGCGTCTTGCACCTCATCAGTCTCTCGGGGGGCCAGGCGTGGCCGTGGACCAGGCCGATGCTGCCGAGCACGAGGGACCCGACGCGCCTCACCCTTCCGGGCGCCATGGTCCCGATGCCCCCGTCGTGGTTGCCGGAGACCACGGTCACGGGCACGAGGGCCGAGAGCTCGTCGAGAAGGCGGAAGACCTTGCGCTTCTCCCATCTCTCGGCGTAGGGGACCTGGTGCTTCACGTCGCCCAGGAGGACGAGGCCGGAGGGCTTCCTCTCGTCGACCAGCCGGCGCAGGCGCTCGAGGTTGCGGTCGGTCTGGTCCGGCACGCGGAAGCCGCAACGGGCGAGTTGCTCCTCGATTCCGACGTGCAGGTCGGCGGCGACGATGTACCTCCCGGCGGGGCCGGATATCTCGAGGGCACGCTCGCCGGCGACGGGCTCGACGGTCACGGCGGGGAATGGGGCGGCGGGAGTATATTAGGATATCCGAAAATCAGCCGATTTCAATTGCCACCATTTCACTATTCGTCCCCAGTCTCAGCGGCGGCCCCCAGGTCCCCGTGCCGGTCGTCACGAAGAGGTGCTTCCCCTCCCGCTCGTAGAGCCCGGCGCGGTACCTGACGAGGAGCCTCCCGAACATCGTGAACGGCCAGAGCTGGCCCCCGTGGGTGTGGCCCGACAGGGTGAGGTCGAAGCCCGCCTTGCGCGCCGCGTCGAAGGCCGGCGGCCCGTGCGACATCAGTATCGAGTACTTCCCGTCGGCCGGGGCCACCTTCGCCACCATCCCCTCCAGGCCCTTCGTGCTCCAGGCAAAGTCTATGCCCGCCAGGATGATCCCGCCCGCTTCGACCTTCCTCTGGCACAGCGGGACCGCCTCCGTCCGTGAAAGGCGGGCGATGAACTCGTCCATCCCGACGTACTCCTCGTGGTTGCCTGGGACGAAGTAGACCGGCGCCCGGAGGTCGTTGAGCGGCGCGAACATGTCGTCCGACAGCCGCCCGTCTATGAAGTCGCCCGTTTTCAGGACCAGGTCCGGGCTCTCCCGGTTGGCGCGCTCCACGAGGCGATGGAGGTACCCGACCGGGTTGACGGGCCCAAGGTGCAGGTCGGAGAGCTGGACGATGCGGACCGGCCTTTGGAGGTTTCGCGCGGGCAGCCTCACGGGCCTGCGGCGGACTATTCGGGCGTTGGCCGCCCCGGCGGCCGCCAGCAACGCGGCGAGCGCGAAGAGGGCCTGCCCGGCCAGCCTGGCGTCGGGTTGTCCGATATCGCCGAAAGGCCCATCCCGGCGATGAAGAGCAGGGCGGCGGCGACCACGGCGAGCCAGAAGAAGGGGCCCGTCGCCAGCCCGAACATCCAAAACAGGCGCAACATGGCGTAGTACCCCGCCAGCAGGGAGATCGTCAGGGCGAACCCCAGGAAAGCGGCGAACTGGGCGTATCTTATCATCGCGTGCCAACAATCTGCACCAAAAGCTTCCGTTTGCGCGGCCGGACGTCGAGCTCGATGAAGACGACCTGCTGCCAGGTGCCGGTGGGGATGCGGCCCTCCCGCAGCGGGAGGGTGATGCTGGGGCCGATGAGCGCCGCCCGGACGTGCGAGCGGCCGTTGCCGTCGTCCCACTTGAGGTGGTGCCGGTACTCGAGCCCCTCCGGGGCCATCCTCCCGATGGCCGCCCTCAGGTCCTCGACGACCCCCTGCTCGAACTCCAATGTCGTCAGCGCGCCCGTGGCGCCCGGAACGAAGACGTTGACGACCCCGCTAAAGATGCCGGAATCGTCGACGAGCCTCTCCAGCCCGGCGGTGATGTCCACCATGTCCAGCTCGCCCCTCGAGGCCAGGTCTATGTCGCCGGAGAACACCGCCGCCGGGCACTGGCCGGAAGGCTGCTTTTCGGAAACGACGGACCCCCTGTCTGCGCCCTTTCGCATCCGCTCCCCCCTTGCGCTCGGCCCCGTCCACCTCAGGCGAGCGCGACGTACAGGGCATGGGCCTGCACGAGGCCGTAGCCGTAGTGCTCGTCGTGGGGCGCGGCCTGGCCCTCCAGCATGAGGGCGGTGTCCATGAGGGCCTGTTTGAATTTAACTATTGCGGTCTCGCCCTCGTTTTGGCGCGGAAGGTAGCGCGGCAGGGCGTCCAGCACCAGCGCCAGGGCAGACGAGACGAATGCAGCGGCGTGGGAGGTGCCGCTGCCGAAGTCATGGCCGGCGCCGGGGATGGCGCACCAGATGTGGACGCCGGGGGACACCACCTCGGGCTTCTTGTCCGGGTCGCTGCGGGGAAGCCGCGGCGGAAGGACCGAGCCGCCGTTCCTGCCGGCCGAGCTGAAGGGCGCGATGACACCGTCCTTGTCCACCGCGCCGGCGGCCACCACGCTCCACACCGAGGCCGGGCTGGAGACGTCGCCGTTGTCGGATTCGCCGTCGTTGTCCGCCGCCGCCACCACGAACGTGCCCCACGCCGCGGCCTCCTTGCAGGCGCGCTCCGTCTCGGTCCCGAGTATCGGCAGCCTCCCGCCCCCCAGCGAGAGGGAGATGATGTCCGCCGAGTCGCCGTTCTCGCCGTCGCCGTTGGGGTCGAGGCACCAGCGCACCGCCCGGGCGACGAGCGAGTCCGCGCTTTTCCCGTCGGCGTCGATGACCTTGGCGACCAGCAATCCCGCGCCGGGAGCGCCCCCGTTCGAGCCGGCGATTATCCCCGCCATCTGGGTGCCGTGGCCCTCGTCGTCGTAGGGGGCGGCGTTGCCGTTGACCAGGTCGTTCCAGCCGACCAGGCGGACATCCCAGAAATCCGGGTGGGACAGGTCTATGCCGGAGTCGACCAGGCCTATCGTGACGTTGGCCCCCCTGAAGCCCAGCCCGTTCATCCGCGCTATCTGGGTCATCTCGTAGGCCCAGTCCGACCGGCCCTCGGGTGGCCTCTCGGGGAGGTCGGGCCCGGAGAGGCAGCCGGCCGCCGCCGCAATCACCAGGAGCGACCCCGCCAGGATGCACCTTGCATTCACGGGTGCGGATATCCCCGTGGCGGAGATTTACCTTTTTTGGTGGGGGCTTTATCAGTCCGGAGGGCGTTGGCCGCCCGATGGCCGCGCTGAGGGAGCTGCCCAGGGGGAGCCGGGTCCGGGGCGCCCTGCCCAGGGGCTGCGTGCTCTGCCAGAGGGGCGCCAAGATGGTGCTCCTCGTGACGGGAAGGTGCGGCGCCGGGTGCTGGTACTGCCCCCTCTCCGCCGGGAAGGCCGGGCGGGACGTGGTCTTCGCCGACGAGCTCCGGGTCCGGCGGGCCGCGGACATGTTCCTCGAGGCGCGCCTCATAGACGCCGAGGGCACGGGCGTCACGGGCGGCGACCCGCTGTGCGCCCCCCGGCGGACGCTGTCTCTCATACGCGCGCTCAAGCGGAGGTTCGGCCGGGAGCATCACATCCATCTCTACACCGCCGGGAATTTCCCGGCGAGCCTGGTGCGCGCCCTCCGGCGCTCCGGGCTCGACGAGATGAGGTTCCACCCGGCGCCCCCGCTCTGGGAGCGCTTCGACGGCACGGGGGCGGCGGCACTCCTCCGGGAGGCGGTGGGAAGCGGCATGGCGGCGGGGGCGGAGGTGCCGGCCATCCCCGGCACGGGGAGGGCGCTCCGATCGCTCGCCCGCTCGCTGGAGAGGGCGGGGGCGGACTTCCTCAACCTCAACGAGCTCGAGTACAGCGAGACCAACTTCCGGGAGCTCAACCGGCGGGGCTTTGGGGTGCGCGACGACGTCTCGGCCGGGGTGCGGGGCAGCGAGGGGCTCGCCCGCGGCCTGGTGGAGGGGCTCGACGGCCGCCTGGCGGTCCATTACTGCTCGTCGGGTTTCAAGGACGGCGTCCAGCTGCGCCGGCGGATAATGCGACGGGCCCGAAACGTCGCCCGGCCCTTCGAGGTCGTGACCCCCGACGGGACGCTGCTCAAGGGGATCGTCGAGGGCCCGCCGTCGGTGCTTCGCCGGCTCCGCCGGGAGCACCGGGTGCCGGCGGCCCTCTCGGCCTACGACCGGCGGCGGGGGCGGGCCGAGCTGGCGCCCCGGGTCCTCGAGAGGGTGGCGGGGGCGTTCCCCGGGAAGGCCTTCGTGGTCGAGGAGTACCCCACCGCCGACGCGCTCGAGGTGGAGCGGCGCTCACTTTGAGGCGTTCCCGGGAGCGGGGGCGGGGCCCCTGCCGGAGACGTAGCCCTCCACGTCCAGAACCTCCTGCCTGTAGCACGGGTCCTCGGCCATGAGCTTGCGGATCCAGGTCTCGAAGAACTCGATCTCCCTGCGGACCTCCGGCGGCGGGTCGGGCTGCTGCCGGGCGACGGCGAGCCACAGCCGGGCCCAGTACACCTCCTTGGGGTACAGCTTGTAATTGGCGTAGGGGTTCCGCTCGGCCATCACGATGTTCTGCTCCTTCCAGAAGCGGAGCTTGTCGAACACCAGGCCTATCGTGATGACCCCCAGGAATATGAGAACGAAGAGGGCCAGCATCGGGAGCAGCACGTTGGACGGGTCCAGATTGAACTTGTCCCTCATGTACGGATAGAAGATGCCCGTCAGCGTGAGGCTCCACATCAGGACACCGATTATCGCCTGGCTCTGCTGCATGCGCCACATGAGCTCCATGAGACTTTTTTTGATTTTCATGGTACACGACCTTCCAGCTGGCCGGTAGGGCGCCCGACGTTTAAAAACTGTTGCAGGGCGGGCGGCCGGGGAGCGGAACCCGGCCGGCGGGGAGAGCCGCTCCAAACCTATTTATCCGGCCATCATCATGACATCCGGATGAGCGCCAGGCTGGCGGCGGACCTCCAGACCTACGAGGGGCTGAAAGGGCGGGCCCTGGCCGAGTTCGGGAAGGGGCAGCCGGAGAAGAGCCTGGACTGGTGCCGCGTCGCCGCCGCGTTCGCCTCCCGGGTGCACATCGGGCTCTGGTACGATGACGCCCTGGAGGGGCTCCTGGGGAGGATCGGGGCGGCCGCCGGAGCCCGGGCAGGGGGGCCCGCCCCGGGGGCGTCCGGGAACCGGGAGGAGCCCCCTGCCCCCGGTGCCGCCGGCCCCCGCAGGGTGGCCCACATCGCCTCATTCGTGAGCGACATGGGCGGCCACTCCCGCAACATCGGGCAGATGGTCCGGCTGCTCCAGGACGGGGGGACCGAGCACCGGATATTCGTCACCAACGTGTCCAACAACACCGCGAGCCACGACCATTTCCGCCGGGGGCTTACGGGCCTCCGGGCCGACATACTCGAGCTCCCCCCGCGCGGGCGCTACCTGGATAGGACAGCAACGCTGCGCTCCGAGCTGGAGGGGGGCGGGTTCTCCCTGGCGGTGCTCTTCGTCACGGGCGACGACGTGGTGGCCTTCTCGGCCCTCTCCGGAATGAGACGAAGGCCGTTCACGCTCTACTACAACCACAACGATATCGACTTCTGGCTGGGCCGCGGCGTCACCGACTTCCTCGTGGACCTGCGCGAGGAGGGCGCCCGGTACTCCCGGGAGCACCGCCGGATGGAGAACATATTCGTGCTCCCCCTCACCACGGACTTCTCCCGTCAAAAGCCCGACCGGGCGGCGCTGGGAATCCCCGAAAGCTCCACCCTCTCCCTGAGCATGGGCAGCTTCTACAAGGTGCTGGGCGACCCCGAGCTCGATTGCCTGGCGACGGTCGGGAACCTCCTGAAGAGGTTCCCGCAGCACCACCACATTTTCCTGACAGGGCCGCCGCCGGCCGACATCCGGGAGAGGGTGGCGGCCCTGCCCCTGCCGGAGGACGCGAGGCGCCGGCTCCGTGTCTACGGCCCGGAGCCCCGCCCGCTGCCTGTCCTCAGCGCGGCCGACCTTCTCATCGAGACCTTCCCGGCGACCGGCGGCATGGTGCGCGTGGAGGCGATGGCCACGGGCCTTCCGGTGGTCGCTTTCCACAACGCGAGGCACCCGCTGATATCCGACGCGGAGCCGTTCCCCGCCGGCTACCCGTTCATCGCCAGCACCGGCCGGGAGGTCGAGGAGATGGCCGGGAGGCTCATCCGGGACCGCTCCCTCCGGGAGGACGCCGGGCGGCGGCTGCGGGAGCACTTCGAGGGGACAATCTCTCCCCGTGTTCTGCAACATCGGCTCAAGGACTTCCTGGACCGCTGCCTCGCCGGCGAGAGGCCCCCCGGGTTCGTGCCCCGACAGCCCGCCCCCACGTACGACGTCGAATACGCCAACCGCTGGCGGTTGCGCGACTTCAATCCCCACCGGAGCCTCTTCATCCAGTCGCTCGTGAAGGACTCGGATCTCACCTTCCGCGACCGCCGGGAGCTCCTCTCCCGGGCGAGGCGGCAGGGCGAGTTCGAGAGGGCCTCCCGGACGGCGGCGTACTTCCTCCTGCTCCTGACCGGGCGGGCGGGCGCGCGCCTCCTGGGCGTGAACAGGTAGGCCCTACCGGCCCTCGGGGCCGCCGGCCAGGTCCATGAGCTTTCGCAGCCGCTCGGCCTCGATGCCCGCCGGCAGCATCTCCGGTTGCGTCCGCACCAGCCCCGAGATCTGCTCGAGAAACTCAGGCGAGGCGGGGTCGGCGCGGTACCAGCCGCCGCGCAGCCACACCACGACCGAGCCGTCGGAGGCGACCCCCCGGTCCGCCGCCAGGAACTCGTCGATGAGCCGCTCCAGGGGGATTCCCCAGAGCGTGGACGGAATCCCCAGCGGCAGGCTGCGGATCGATTCGGCGAGGCGCCGGCGGTCGGGGACCGGGAGCCTTATCGTGTACTTCTCGCCCACCCGCCTGGCCAGGGCCCGCAGCCCCGACTCCATCTGGCCCAGGTTGGCCGGGTCGTTGCGCAGCGCCCGCAGCCGGGCCGCCTCGTCGTCGAATCCGAGCCCCTCGAGATGTTCGAGCTCCGCCTCCAGCCGCTCCAGTTCCGCAAGGCCGGTCTCGTACTCGTCGAACGCGCGGACGAGGGTGGCCCAGTCCTTGTGAAGGGCCTCCTTGAGACGGTCTATCCGGAGGCCGCTCCTGTACCACTCGCGCATCTTTCGCTCGCAGTCTTGGACGTCGGGCTCCGGCCGGTCGGCGCCGCCGGGCTTCCCGGCCGGGGCGGCGGGAGCCACCGGGGCGGGGCCGGGCGCGGGAGTCGCATCGGCCGCGGAGGGCGGGGCGGCGACCGCCGGCGGCCGGGGCCCCAGGACGGACTGGAGCCTCTCGCGGAAGCGGTCGGGCAGCGACCGCTGCCGCCCGTCCCAGCCGCCCAGCTCCGGGAACTCCTTTTCGATCTCGCGGACGTTGCGGTGGAACTCCTTGTAGTGGGCGCGGACCACGGGGCCGTCGAAGGCCTTGGCGAGCACGGCGCTGCCCGAGGGCTCGATCAGTATCGAGACGTCCCCAAGCCTCGTGAGGTAGATGTTGCCGTCCTCCAGCAGTGACCGGGCTTCGATGAAGTCGTAGATGGCCGGGAGCAGCTCGTCCAGGTCCAACGAGGGCTCCGGGGCGAGCGCCACGTTGATTATGAACCGGGTGCCCCGGGACACCACGAAGAAGTACTGGGGCCGCCCGGCCGGGGCGGGCGGGCCCGCAAGCCCGCCCAGGGCGTCGTCGACGATTGCCTTGGTCCTGCGGGTGAACTCCGGGTCCATCGTTCGCTCGTATCCGCCAGCCGGTTCTTATCGTTTGCGGGCGGGGCCCGCCGGAGGCGGTCTAGTCCTCCGGGCCGTCCTCCAGGTCCTCGGCGCTCACGCTGGATACGACCTCCATCCGGCCGGACGGCCCCCTCCCGGAGGCCCCGTCGGACTCCTCGGTGGCCGGTGCACCGGGGCCTGCCTCCGGGCCGCCGGCATCCGCCTCCGGGCCGCCGGGGCCCGCCTCCCGGTCCCCGCCCTCGCCCCCGGGCAGAGGGGCTTCCGGCTCGGGCTCCCCCGCCCGCCTTCTCCGCCCCATCATGTAGACACCGGAGGTGGCGAGCGCCGCGAGGGCCACGATCACCACGATAATATAAGGCGCCCCCTCGACGGAAAGGAGGGACCCGCCCGGGGAGGCAGGCGCGCTCCTGGTCCGGAACGTCTGGTCGGGACCGGCGGACGGCCCGTTCCCGGAGGCGTCCGTCGCCTTGACGCTGAAATGGTAGGTGGTCCCGGCCGCCAGGCCGGGTATGGTTATCCGGTGGACGGTCCGGTACTGCGGCGAGGCCGCCGTCTTCCCGTAGGCGTCGGTCGTCCCGTACTCGAGAAGGACCGCGCCCGGCTCGTCGAGCACGACCTCGACAGTGACATTGTCCGTCCCGGCCAAAAGAACGCGGCATTCGCGAATCGACGGCGGGGCTGCGTCCCCGACCGTCGCGGTGGTGAATGTCAGGTCCCCGCTGAACGACGGGCCGTTGCCGGAGGCGTCCGTCCCGCCCACGCGGAAGTGGTACTCCCGGCCGGGGAGCAGGCCGGTGAGCAGCACGACGTGGGATACCTCCAGCCGCCCGGAGCTCAGGACGCGCGTGTAGTTCGAATCCGGCCCGCACTCCAGCCGGCTGTCGGCGGGCTCGTCCGTGGTCCAGCTCACCACCGCCAGCGTATCCGTCACGCCGGTCACGGAGACCCCGCTGATCACCGGCGGCGCGGTGTCCGGCGAGGAGAGCGTGGCGAACGTCAGGAGCCCGCTCTGGCCGGGGCCGTTGCCGGAGGGGTCGGTGGACCCGGCCCTGAAGTAGTACACCGTCGAGGCTGCCAGGCCGACCAGTAGCACCGAGTGCGACTGCACGAGGGTCGGGTCGGCGGCGCGCGTGCCGAGCTCCCTCCCGGTCCCGTACTCGACCGCGCTGTCGGCCGGCTCGTCGGTGTCCCAGAGCACGAGGGCGGTCCGGTCCGAGAGGGCCGCCACCCGGACGTTCGAGACCACCGGGGCCCGGCGGTCCTCCCGCTTCTGGGTCCGGAACGCCACATCGGGCGAGAAGGAGGGCCCGTTGCCGTAGAGGTCCCGCCCGCTGATGCGCAGGTGGTACTCGGTGGCGGCCTGGAGCCCTGTGAGGGTCAGGCTGTGCTGCGTGGAGTAGGCGGCGTCGGAGAGCGAGCGCCCGTAGGCGGTGGAGGTGCCGTACTCCACGAGGCCGTCCGAGGGCTCGTCGGTGGTCCAGGTGACCACGGCGATGGTCTGGGCCACGCCCGAGACCTGCACCACGCCGATGGTCGGCCGGGTGGTGTCCAGAAGGATCGTGTCGCTCGCAGGCCCGGCGACGTTCCCGGCCCGGTCGCGCACGCGGAAGTGGACGATCCGCGTCCCGTCGCCGGGCGAGAAGGTGAAGGTCGAGGCGCCCGAGTAGGGCATCCATCCGGTCCAGAGCGCGCCGTCCTCGCTGAAGGCCATCTCCCCGACCCCCGAGGCGGGGTCCGGGTCCAGGGCCACAAGATACAGCGCCACCGTGGCGTTGGTCGCATAGGCGGCACCGCCGGCGATGGTCACCGAGAGCGAGACCGGGCGCACCGTGTCGAGCAGGATGCCGTCGCTTCCCGCGCTCCCGACGTTGCCGACGCGGTCCCGGACCTTGACATAGACGGTCTTCGTGCCGTCGGCCCCGGAGAGCGTCCAGGCGCGCGTGGAGTTGAAAGGCTCCCAGGCCTCGTAGGAGAGGCCGTCGCGGCCCAGGGCCATCTCGGAGAGCCCCGAGCCCGGTTCGGCGTCCGAGGCCTGTATCGAGAGCTCCACGTCCGTGCGGTTGGTCCACTCGATCCCGGAGTTTATGGTCACGGCGACGCCCGAGGGCGCCATGGTGTCCAGCACGATGGTGGCTTCGGCCGCGGGGCAGGCGTTCTCCACCCGGTCGCGCAGATGGACCCGGACGGTCCTCGTACCGTCGCTCCCGGCCAGCGTGATCCCCCAGCTGCCGGCGTGCTGCTCCCAGGGGGACCACTCCCCGTCGTCCACCCGGTGGCGCCGCTGGTGCAGGCCCGAGCCGGGCGACGGGTCGGACGCCGAGAGCGATATCCGCACGTTGGGGCTCGCCGTGAAGGGCGCGCCCGAGTCTATGCTCAGGTTGGCAACGATTGGCGGCGCGGTGTCTATGAAGTAGGGGCCGCGGTGGACCGCCCCGGTCGCCCAGTTGCCGGCTGTGTCCCTCGTCCGGATGTGGAAGTACCAGCCGTCGCCGTCCGCGAGCGGCGCGCTCGCGGCGCTCAGGGTGTCCGCCCCGTCCGTCACGACCTCGGCGGGCAGGCTGTCGGCCGAATTGTCCCAAAGCAGGGCGTAGCCCTCAACGCCGCTGATGGAGGCGTCCGCCGCCGACCAGTTCATCTCCACGGTGTTGCGGGCGCTCCAGACCTGCGCCCTGTGGGAGCGGCTCTCGACCACGAGCGGGTTCTTTGGAGGGCTGGAGTCTATCCAGAACGGCCCGAGCGTGGCGGCGTCCGTCGCCCAGTTCCCGGCGCGGTCGAGGGCCCGGATGTGGAAGTAGATCGCGTCGCTGTCGGGCATCGGCGGGCTCGTGGCCGAGGCGGCCTCGGCGCCCAGGTCCATCGTCGCGTCCGGGATGGTGCCCGGGCTCGTGTCCCAGACGATGGAGAACCCCGCGTAGCCGCTGAGGCGGCCGCCGCCGTCGGCGACGGACCAGGCGACGTCGATGGTGGGGTCGTTGGACCAGGTCGAAACCCCGTGGCTTCCGCTCGTTATCGCAACCGGGTTGGCCGGGGGAGAGGTGTCTATCCAGAAGGGCCCGATATGGGAGGCGGTCTGGTTCCAGTTCCCGGCGTTGTCCCGGGTGCGGATGTGGAAGTAGTGGCCGGAGCCGTCGGCCAGCGGGGGGCTTTGGGCCGAGCCGACGTCGCGGTCGCAGTCCTTGACCTCGTCGGGAACGGTGTCCGGCGAGGCGTCCCAGGCGTAGGAGAAGCCCTCCACTCCGCTCAGGGAGCCGTTGGAATCCCTCCACTGCACGTCCACCGTGCCGTCGTTGGACCACACGCCGGGGGAGCGGTCGCTCGAGAGCGCCAGGGGGTTGAACGGCGGCGTGGCGTCGATGAGCAGCGGCCCGAAGTGGGCCGCTCCGGGCGCCCAGTTGCCCGCCTCGTCCCGGGTCCGGATGTGGAAGTACCACAGGCCGTCGGGGAAGGCCGGGCCGGTGGCGCAGCTCTCGGAGGCGTTGTGCTCCTTGACCGTGTCCGGAATCGTGGATGGGGAGCCGTCCCAGGCCACCGAGTAGCCGTTCAGCCCGGAGACGGAGGCGTCGGCGCCGGTCCAGTTCACATTGACGGTCGTGACATTGCTCCAGACGTTCACCGCGTGCGTGGGGCTCTGGACGGTCGGGTTGGAGGGCGGCGTGGCGTCGACCCAGAAGGGGCCCAGGTGGGCGGCGTCGGCGGCGGCGTTGCCGGCGAGGTCGAGGGCCCGGATGTGGAAGTAGACGCTCTTGCTGTCGGACATCGCCGGGCTGGTCCGGCTCGAGACCGTCGAATCGATCTCGCGGGTGGTGTCGGGCAGGGTGGCGGGCGAGTAGTCCCAGCTCAGCGAGAAGCCGTACAGGCCGCTGCCGGAGTCCGAGGCGCCGCTGAAGCTCACGTCGATGGTGTTGTCGGTGGACCACTGGGCCACGGTGTGGCTCGTGCTGGACACCGACGTGGGATTGGACGGGGGCGTGGCGTCGATTTTTATCGTGCGGGCGAGGCACCAGTTGCTCGGGTCGTCGTCGGAGTCCCACACCCGCGCGCGCCAGTAGTAGGTGCCGTCCGCGATGGCCGATGCTGGCGTGTGGGATGCCTGCGCCGAGGAGACCTTGCCGCTGTCGTGCTCGGGGGAGCCGAAGTCGCTCCTGTCGTCCACCTGGACCTGGTAGGCGGTCTGGCTGTCCTGCGCGTTCGTGTCCCTGAACGTCCAGGTGAAGGTGGGCCGGCCGGTCGTGCTCCAGCCGCTGTCGGCCGGCGAGCCCAGCGTCGGGGCGTCCGGGGCGGTGTTCCATCCCTCGGCGAGGCCGAACTTGAGCACTGTCGAGCTGGTCGCGCCGGTGTACCACATGAGATAGGCCGTGCCGTTGTGGACGACGCACGATGAAAGCACATCATGGGACTCCCAGCCACCCCCCGTCGGGCTGAGCACCGGATTGCTGGCGTACTTGGTCCAGGACTTTCCATCGCTGGAGGTCGCATGGCCGATGCCCCAGTTCTGGCCGCTGTAGCCGCTGTACCACATCCGGTAGGTGCCGGACATGTTGAGAACGCAAGGTATGGTGACGTGGACATCGTCCCAATTATTGTTCGCGCCTAGAGTGAGCACCGGGTTGTTGGCATACTTTGTCCAGCTGATCCCGTCGCTGGAGGTCGCGTATCCTATTCTTTGGGTTGATCCGTCCTCTCCCGCATACCACATCTTGTAGCCTTCCGCGTCCTTCAGCACGCAGGGATCCAGCACCATGTTATCGTCCCAGGCGCCGTTCGAACCTATCGTCAGGACGGGGTTGCCGGAATACTTCGACCAGGAGAAACCGTCGCTCGAGGTCGCGTAGCCAATTTTCCAATTCGCCCCGTCGTATCCGATGTACCACATCTTATACGTTGTTCCGTCCAACATCACGTATGACGCGGCAACATGTTTTGAGTCCCAGTTGCCCGATGTGCCGACGTCCAAGACGGGGTTGGAAGCGTACTTCGTCCAGGTCTTGCCGTCGTCCGATGTCGCCAGGCCGATCTTTTGGACCGAACCGGAGTATCCGGCATAGTACATCCGGTATCCGGTCCCGTTGTACTGGACGGAGTTGCAGTAGGTCCAGGATGAATCGTCATCCCAGGCGCCGTTCGGCCCCGCGCTCAGAACAGGGTTGCTGGCATAGCGAATCCATTTCACGGGCGAGGTGGCCACCGCATCCGCCGGTTGAGTGGACATGAACGGTCCGATGCTGGCCAGCATCAGGAACGCGACTGCAATGGCGATTGGCCTATTTTTTCGCTCCTTCACCATAACACCGATATAAAGAATTGCTAAACCCTCTATTAAACCTATCGTCGATTGCTCCCGGGCGGCGGGGCTTCCTGCTCCTAACCCACGGCGCGCCCTCTCCGCCTCATCAGGTAGACACCGGCGCTGGCGAGCGCCACCAGGCATACGACCGCCACGAGTATGTACGGAGCGCCCTCCGACGACAGAAGCGACACACCCGGTCCGGGCGGGTCGCCCCTGGTCCGGAACGTCCGGTCGGGACCGGTGGACGGCCCGCTGCCCGCGGTGTCCGTCGCCTTGATTCTGAAATGGTAGGTGGTCCCGGGCGACAGGCCGGGAATGGCAATCTGGTGCACCGTCTCGTACTCCGGCGAGGCCACGGTCTTGCCATAGGCGTTTGTCCTCCCGTACTCGACCACGACCGCGCCCGGCTCGTCGAGCACGACCTGGACGGTCACATTGTCCGTCCCGGCCGAAAGGACGCTGCTCTCCCGGATCGACGGCGGGGTGGAGTCGATGAACAGCGGCCCGAAGTGGGCCGCGTCGGACGCCCAGTTGCCCGCCTCGTCACTGGTCCTGATGTGGAAGTACCAGAGGCCGTCGGGGAGGGTGGGGCCGGTGGCGCAGGTCTCGGAGGCGTTGTGCTCCTTAACCGCGTCCGGAATCGTGGACGGGGAACCGTCCCAGGCCACCGAGTAGCCGTTCAGCCCGGAGATGGAGGCGTCGGCGCCGGTCCAGTGGACCTTGACAGTCGTGACATTGCTCCAGACGTTCACTGCATGGGTGGAGCTGGAGACCGTCGGGTTGGTGGGCGGCGCGGTGTCGACCCAGAAGGGGCCAAGGTGGGCCGCGTCGGGGGCCGCGTTGCCGGCGACGTCCAGGGCCCGGATGTGGAAGTAGATGCTCTTGCTGTCGGACATCCCCGGGCCGGTCAGGCTAGATTCCGAAGTGCCGATTTCACGGGTGGTGTCCGGCAGGATGGAAGGTGAGGGGTCCCAACTCAATGAGAACCCGTCCAGGCCGCTGCCGGAGTCCGAGGCGCCGCTGAAGCTCACGTCGATGGTGTTGTCGGTGGACCACCGGGCCACGGTGTGGCTCGGGCTGGACAGGGAGGTGGGATTGGACGGAGGCGTGGCGTCTATCTTGATCGTGCGGGCGATGCACCAGTCGCTGGTATCGTCGTTGGAGTCCCACACCCGGGCGCGCCAGTAATAGGTCCCGTCCGCAATGGCGGAGGCGGGCGTGTGGGAGGTGTCGGCCGAGGAGACCTTTCCGCTGTCGTGCTCTGGCGAGCCGAAGTCGCTCCTGTCGTCCACCTGCACCTGGTAGGCGGTCTGGCGTTCCTGCGGGTCCGTGTCCCTGAACGCCCAGGTGAAGGTGGGCTGGCCGGTCGTCGTCCAGCTGTCGTCGGCTGGGGAGTCAGGGGTCGGGGGCTCCAGGGCGGTGTTCCATCCCTCGGCGTAGCCGAACTTCAGCGTGGTACCGCTCGCACCGGTGTACCACATGAGATAGGTTGTGCCGTTGTGGACGACGCACGAGGACAGCACATCATGGGCTTCCCAGCCACTCCCCGTCGGGCTGAGCACAGGATTGTTGGCGAACTTGGTCCAGGATATGCCATCGCTGGAGGTGGCGTGGCCTATGGCCCAGTTCTGGCCACTGTAGCCGCTGTACCACATCCGATAGGAGCCAGAAATATGCAGAATGCAGGGTATGGTCACGTGAGAATCGTCCCAGCCGGTGTTCGCGCCCAGAGCGAGGACCGGGTTGTTCGCATGTTTGGTCCACTCGATTCCATCGCTCGAGGTCGCATATCCGATTCTCTGGATTGAGCCGTCCTGCCCCGCATACCACATCTTGTAGCCCTCCGCGTGCTTCAACACGCAGGGGTCCAGCACCATGTTGTCGTCCCAGGCGCCGTTCGACCCTATCGTCAGGACCGGGTTGCCGGAATACCTCGTCCAGGAGATTCCATCGCTTGAGGTGGCGTAACCTATTCTCCAATGCAATCCGTCGTAACCGATATACCACATCTTGTAGGTCGCCCCGTCAAGCATCACATACGAGGCCGCGACATCATGGGAATCCCAGCTGCCCGGCGCGCCGAGGTCCAGGACCGGGTTGGAAGCGTGCTTCGTCCAGGATTTACCGTCGCCCGAGGTCGCCAGGCCGATCCTTTGATGCGAACCGTCATACCCGGCGTAGTACATCTTGTAGCCTGTCCCGTCGTTCAGAACGGAATTGCAGTATGTCCAGGAGGGATCGTCGTCCCAGGCGCCGTTCGGTCCGGCGCTGAGAACGGGGTTGTCGGCGTAGCGAATCCATTTCACGGGCGAGGCGGCCGCCGCGGCGGCAGGTTGCGTGGACATCAACGGCCCGATGTACGCAAGCAACAGGAAAACGAATGCAAATGCAATATACCGCCGCTTTCTCCCCATTCGGACCGCTCCGGCGTCAACAATGACCACTCGCAATATTAAATCTATCTGTGGAGCCACCTGTCTGGTCGGCTTGGAAAAGGTTATGTCCCCTGCATCAGTTGACATGTCGGAGATGGGTTCATGGGCGAACCGACCCTGCTAGGCGACGACATCCGGATTGGCAAAGGTGTGACATTCGGCCAAAATGTGATCATTTACGATGGCGTCGAGATCGGCGACAATGTCACAATCGAGCACAACTGCATCATCGGCTACGACAGGATAACCCACCTTCGGAAAGACTTCGACTTCCCGCCCAAGCCCTGGACGACCAGATTGGGGAACAACGTGCTCGTCCGGCCCAACGCCATCATCTACAAGCACTGCAAGATAGGCGACCACTCCCAGATATGCAGCGGCGTCGTCATGCGGGAGTTCACCGAGCTCGGCCACCACAGCTACCTGGGCAACGGCACCTGCGTGGAGGGCTACACGAGGATAGGCAACCACACCGGCGTCCACACCCAGGTCCATGTGACGGCCAAGGTGATTATCGAGGACAAGGTCTTCATCGCGCCGCTGACGGTGATCTCCAACGGTTTCACGATCAACTGGCAGAGGCCCCATGTCCCCAGCGAGGAGATTGGGGCGAGGATTCGGCGCGGTGCCAGGATCGCCATCGGAGTCAAGACGCTGCCGGGAGTGGAGATCGGGCAGGAGGCGGTGGTCGGCGCAGGAGCCCTGGTGACGAAGGATGTCCCGCCGTTCAAGATAGCCATCGGGGTCCCGGCAAGGGTCGTGGGCGACGTGCCCGAATCCGAGCGGCTGCGCGACTGAGGCGCCGATGACGATACACCCCATCGCACGTTGGCAAGGGGGAGATGCCGGAGCCAAAGGGGCTCCCCGGCACGATGGATGAGGTGATCGGGCCTGCCCGGGATGTCGATCAGAGCGCCATCGCCGGCGATCCTTTCAGCGCGATTCTTTCGGCATCCTCGCGCCCCAATCCCCGCAACCGGGCGCGCGCCGCGACCTCGCCTACCCTCAATCCCGCCGCGTTCAGCCGGATTATCTGCATCGGCCCCAGGGCCCCCATCGTTATTCCCATGTGGTCCGCGCCCGGGTCCCGGGCCGGGACCACGGGAAGGCCGGCGGCGGCCAGGTCAGCCCGGTCCACCGGGCCGAAGAACTGGACGACGGCGATTCCCGGGGCGAGCGTCGCGAGCTCTGCGGCGGCGATTTGGCCCTGCCGGCCGACGGCGGGGAACGGGTCCGGGTAATGCGAGACGACCAGCGCGTCCGAGCCGGCGAGGGCCCGCCGGGCGGCCTTGCCCCGCAGGTCGTTGCCGATCTTGCGGGCGCCCCATTTCTTCACATTGCGGGCGGTCTCGGGGCAGGCCGCGAGCACCTGCGCGCCGTTCCTGGCCAGGCACCGCATTATGTTGAGCCCGAAGACCCCTCCACCGATGACCACGATGCGGTTGCCGATCAACTCGAGTCCTGCGTCGGCCAGAAGGCGGAGCGCCAGCGGGCCGGAGTACTTGAACATGTCGATTTCCGGCACGCGCTCGTTCGTTCCCAGGACCGGGATCCCCTTGGCCCGGCAGGCCGCGACGTCGACATCGCGTTCGCGGAACTCCCAGCTTTCGAACATCAGCGGGACGGCCGCCGTGGGCTTCATCCAGCCGACCATCGTCGCGTCTATCGGCCTCACCCAGCCGAGGTTGGTGACGATGTCGGACTCCCCGACCTCCCCGGGCCGCCTATCGAGGGTGATGCGGATCCTGTCGCCGACCCCGCAGTATCCGGCCAGGGCCGTTGTGTCCCGGCGGACCTGCTCGGCGGGGGCCCAGGAGGAATCACGGGTGACGGCGTGCACCCTGGCGGCCCCCGCAAGGGCGGCGATCACCGGCGTGAACGAATAGACCCCGTTGGCCGCCTCCGTGTAGACAGTGAGGCCCGCAAGGTCCAGCCGGAAGGTCCGGATGGCCTGCCTCATGAGCCTGACCGCCCGGTCCACGGAAGGCACGCCCGGAAGGACCGGTGGTTGCAATCGGTCACCTCAGTAGTCCTCGGGATGCTCGGCGATGTCCCGCGCAACCTCTGACAGGCCCGTGCGCGCGTCCACCGTCACCCTGTATCCCAGCAACTTCGTTATCTTCGAGATGTCCCCCTCGCGGTTCTTCACCAGCACCGGGCGGGGGAGGAACTCCGCCTTCAGGTCCTTCTTGCCCAGGGAGTGCAGCAGTATCTCGGCGAGCTCCCGGACCGAGGTCTGCGTCTGCGTGGCGACGTTGAACACCTCGTTTTGGACGCCGGACTCCATGCCCAGCAGGTTGGCCTGGACGATGTCTCTGACATTGACGAAGTCCATGGTCTGGGAGCCGTCGCCCATTATCTGCGGGGACTTGCCGGCGAGGATCCGCTTGATGAAAAGGATGATGACCGAGGTGTAGTAGGCGTCGGTGCTCTGTCGCAGGCCGTAGACGTTGAAGTAGCGGTAGGCGATGAACTTTAGCCCGTGGCGGGTGAAGAAGCGCAGAAGGTACTCGCCGGCTATCTTCGAGACGCAGTAGGGCGTTATCGGGAACAGGGTGTGGTGCTCCGACATCGGGAGCCTCTCCGGTTCCCCGTAGACCGAGGCGGAGGAGGCGAACATCACCTTCTTCACCTTGTGGTCCAGCGCAGACTTGAAAACGTTGTGCGAGCCGTTGAGGTTTATGTCGAGCGCCTCCTGCGGGTAGACCTGGCTGCGGTTGATGCAGATGGCGGCCTCGTGGAAGACGTGCTCGATGCCCCGCATGGAGCGGTTGACGGCGTCCATGTAGCGGACGTCGCCGTCGATGAACTCCACCTTGCCGCTGTCGACGAGCGGCTGGATGTGATGCAGCCGGCCGCGGGAGAGGTTGTCGAGCACCCTCACGAAATGGCCCTTCCCGGCGAGCGCTTCCGTGAGGTGGGAGCCGATGAAGCCCGCCCCGCCGGTGACGAGTACATTGGCGCACATCGGGTGCAATAACGGGAGGGCTCCGTATAAACCTTTCCAGCCCCGGGGCTGTGGGACACAATTCATTAAGCCCCTGGCGTCCCCGGTAGCGGATAGTCTGGCCCGTAGAGGTTAAGCAGGTTGTGCCATGCCGATTGGCACTTATCGGCGGTGTTGATTCTATCATCCCGGCG
>Ga0194125_10001117_pt1 | contig 45456 bp, 36 predicted proteins | sample TA2KigC250mmetaG_FD_148626 | JGI IMG/M metagenome (GOLD analysis project Ga0194125, IMG submission 148626) | Freshwater microbial communities from Lake Tanganyika, Tanzania - TA2015034 Kigoma Deep Cast 250m | ecosystem: Environmental > Aquatic > Freshwater > Lake | place: Tanzania: Lake...
CGCGGGCATGATGAAACGCACCGGATAGGCCAGTCCGTCCCACGCAATCCAGTTCTGGAATTCGAGCAGCGTGTCCATGAATAGGAAATGCCGGATAGACCAGAGCGGGATGTTGAGAAGCGCCAGGGTGCGGCCGGGTTTCAAGACACGCGCCAATTCGGCGATCCACCGATCGCACCAATCGAAATACTCACGAATCTCCAGGTCATCTCCATAACCGCTGTACCCCTTGCCCAGGTTGTAGGGCGGATCGGTGAAGATGAAGTCTATGGAGTTATCAGGGATCGTCGCCAGCTTCTCCAGGCAATCGCCCTCGAGAATCTGGTTGGTCAAAGCATCTGGCAGCCTGGCCCCAACCAGCGACGCCGCTTGCTCAATGGTGTCGGCGGTTTCCGGCATCCCGGACAGCAGGCCCATCTGAGTTATTGCGACATATCGGGATGCGGGTTCCCGCACGAACTGAAATGCCGAGTTGCGATCATACCTCGCGACGCCGCTGAGTGGAACGCGCGGCAACTCTAGCGCCCGACAATCCAGTACTCGCATTTCTCGATAAGGGTTCAGGCCAAAGAGGTCGGCAAATCGAGCCAGAATCGGTGTGAGGTCGCCCTCAAGATTGCAGGAAATATCACGCCACACATCTGAGAGCAGCGTGCCGTATTCGTGGTAAGTATGCTTCTTGCCGCCGTAATCCTTTGTGGTCTTGTCGCAGGAAGGGCAAAAGGTGTATGGCAGCCTGGTCTTGGTGTGTCGCAATGACGCGGTATAACGCGTTTGGATGAGCGCGCCGAAGTGTCCGTGGGGCAGAGAGCGCCGGTCGAGAATCCTGGGCTGCGCCCGCTGGAGCGCGATCCAGTTCTGATAACGGACGGCCGGCGAGGCGTGAGCCTGCACCTGCACCAGGTCAGCTACCTCCCCCACGATGACCAATGTCGCATCCGGCCCCAGTGCGCCGGCGACACGGGCCACTTGTTCACCGATGCCTTGCAGTGGCGCCCGATACTGACTCGCCGCAGCATGTGGCGGAAGCAAGATGATACAGACGTCGTCGAAGTCCTGCGCTGCGTGCGGCAATTCCTCGCACTGGCGGATCGGAATATGCCGCGTCGTAAGGGGACGGCTGTTCTCTGACCAATGAGCCATAATCTACTCCTGAAAAAACTCACGTAAGAAAGCGCAGAGAACGTCAAATTCCTCGGGCGAAAACGCAATCGTGCAATGGCTATAGGTACAAAGGTTCTCCAAGGCCGTTCGACGTTGAAAGTTACCTGCTCCATCCAGGATGTAGGCAATGCGATGTCCGGCTTTTTCAACCTGCTCGAAGATGGCCCGCGCTTCACGGCTCTTTCTTTCGATGACGCTGTTGGTCGTGACCTGGAAACTCACCTCGATGCCGACGTATTTGTCGCCTTTGGAAATGACGATGTCGAAGCGAGTGGCGGTCTGCGATCGGCTCTTTTCATCGTGGTGGGTAACGCCAGGTAAAGTTCCCCCTTGCCTCACGATTGCATCGGGCACGTCGAGATGATCCTGCAGGTACTTGACGACGGTCTGCTCCGCGAGTTGTCCCAACCTGTTAGCGTCCGAGCCGCTGGTGATTCGGCTGACCCAGATATATCTCTGCCTGACGTATGTCACCAACTGCTTCGCATCACCGAGATACTGGCTCAGGGTGCACTTTGCCAACGCAGCCGCCGCACGCTCATCGGTGCAGGCAGCGCCCAGCAACAACAAGACTATGACGTCCTGGGCAAGATCCGTGATAACGGTCTTTGTCAGCAAGTCGCTGCCATCGAGGTTCAAACGAGCGGTTGTCAGTGGGCCGTTGATGGGCAGCGCCTTGAATGTGTAGACCTTCCGCTCTTGACCCCACTTGTATTCCATCGTCCCAGCCGGAAACAGGACGTCATAGAACTGGTTGACTCTCTGCAACATCTCCCCACCGAAGTCTGTCAGGACAACCAGATGCTTGAGGAATAGACGTGGAGAAAATTGGGAGCGATTGATGAAGTCCAACAGGGTGTCGATGTCAGGCAGAGGCACGGTGAGAAAAGCGATGAACTGCTCCTGGGTGTCCAATAGCAAAGGAATGACGCTCTGCTCGAATGCCTTTCTGGAAAGCTCGGTAGGCCAAAAGATGGATGCCTTCTGGCGCAACTCGTCGACTGTTCTTTTGTATGCCATCGAGAGCACTCCTGGAGGTGTTGCACGCAATGTAACACTTCTGGCCCTTGAAATGTACCTCGTTTGGGCTATGTTGAGGGCGCTTGCAGCAAGCCAAGTCTAACCCAAATCGGCGAGCGCGGCAAATCGCAAAACGCAAAACGCAGGTCGTAATCGACCATTCCAGGAGCAAAGGAGGGTTCCACCATGAAACCCACGAAGCTGTTCGTTTATCTCGTCCTGTTCACCGGTTTGCTGCTCGCGCTCAACGGGTGCGCGGCGGCGGTGGACACGTCGAAGGCCCGCAGTCGCGCCGTGATCCAGTCCGGCGGCATCGTCTCTACAGAGGAACTGCGAGTCGCCGAGTACCTCAACTACTACGAGCAGAAGTTCCCCCAGCCCGTCGGCGCCGCGCTGGGGCTCGACCTGCGCCTGGGCAACCCTCAAATCCCAACGGCCGGCGGCGAGGCATGGCTGCAGATCGGTGTCCAGGCCAAGAAGACCGATCCGACCCAAATCGCGCCGCTCAACCTGGCGCTCGTGATTGACCGCAGCGGCTCGATGAACACGCCAGAGAAGATGCCTTACGTCAAGCAATCGCTGTGCGTCTTCCTGAGCAGCTTGGCCGCCAACGACATCGTCGCGATCATCGCCTACAGCGACGCGGCCGAGGTGCTCGCGGCTGCACGCGAGGTGGGGGATGGCCAGTGGATCAGCGCAGTCGTGGATCGCTTGCAGCCGGCCGGCAACACCAACCTGCACGCTGGCCTGCTGCTCGGGTTCCGCGAGGTCGAGCGGCGCTTCGATCCGCGGCGCAACAACCGCGTGATCCTGCTTACCGACGGCATCGCCAACGTCGGCGAGACGAACTCCGACCGGATCGCGGCCGCAGCGAAGGCGTATAACGAACGGGGGATCTACCTCTCGACAATCGGGCTGGGCCGCGAGTTCAACGACAGCCTGCTCATCAACCTGGCGAACCAGGGTCAGGGCGCTTATCATTTCGTGGATTCGGCGCAGGAGATGGACAAAGTGTTCCGCCGCGAGGCGCTCGGCCTGCTGCAAAAGGCGGCGAGCGGCGTCTCAGCGACGATCCGGCCGGCCGAAGGGGTGCGGTTGATCGGACTGACCGGCTACGAGGGCGCGCCGCCGGTCGCGGGCGCGGAGGTGCGGCTGCGCGACATGGGGATCGGCGATAGCCAGGCGCTCCTCGCGCGGCTGAACATCGGACCTGGCGCAGCCGGGCCGCGGCTAGTGGCGACCGTCGAGCTGTGCTACACTGAAGAGCCGACCGGCCGCGCTGAAACCGTGAGCCTGCCCGTATACGCCGACGCCGGCTCACCGCTCAGCTATGACCCGCTGTGGGATGTGGAGGTGCTGCGCAACGCCACGATCCAGCGCATGGCCGAGAGACTGAAGGAGATTGACCGCCTCTACCGCGCGGCGCGCTACCAGGAAGCCTACGACATCGCCTATCGCCTGGAGCAAGACCTGCGCCGCGTGGCCGCCTTGACCCGCGAAGAGCAGATGGTCAGAGATGCGGACCTGATGCGCCAATACCAGGGCACGCTGTCGAAGTGGATCGAATCACAGACCGGCCGCGGCCCGGAAGTCCCCAAAGCGCAACCTACACGCTTCTACCGCGGCCAGCCGACGCTGCCGGTGATCGAGGTAAGATAGGCTCAGGTTACGGATGGCTTGTCCCCTCGGGTGGGTCATCGGCTGCCAGCGATTGGCTCAACACGGTCGGCAGGCCCCCCAGGCCCTGGAAAGCCAGTTCGCACGGCGCGGCATCCTTCGCCTCCAGGGGACGCAGCAGACCGCGCCAGCCAGCCGGGCCGGGTGGGGCGCCTGGCTCGCGCCACAGGCGAAGGACGAAGGTCTTGACAGGTCGCAGGGGACGCGGCACAGAGGCCTCCCGTCATTTAACGCTCGTTGCCATGAAGTCACGTGGTGGTCAGCCTCAGCGTCGCTTCATGGTCAGCGGCAGATAGGAGTTTCGGCCGCCGCTCCGGTCATGGAGAAAGACATCGGTCGCAGCATTCCCGTCATTGGGCGCGAGATCAGCAGCATAGGAGTCGAAAACCACAAAGCGCCCATCGCCGGAAATGGCGGCATTGCTGGATTCGCCGCCTGCCTGCGCCCCGCCGGAGGTCACAGAGACGCGCGACGTCTGATTGGTCTGCCGGTCGCGCACGAAGATATCCGGCCGGTCATTGGTGTCGCCGGCCGCCAGGTTGCTGCCGGTGGACTCGAAAGCCACGTAACGGCCATCGGCCGAAATCGCAGCCAGGTCCGAGTGCTCGAATTGACCGGTCTGCGCGCCGCTGCTGCTGATGGAGACGCGCGTCGTCTGGTTGCTCTGCCGGTCGCGCACGAAGACGTCCCCTTCGTCGTTGGTATCGCCAGCGACCAGATTGGTCGCGTTCGACGTGAACGCGACGAAGCGCGCATCGGGCGAGAGTGCGACGTTCCACGAGACGCCATCCCCCTCGCCGCCAGCCGAGGTTAGCGACACGCGGCTGAACTGGCCCGTGTTCCGGTCGTAGAGGAAGACGTCCGGCATGGCGTTGTCGTCGTTGGGGACCAGGGTGTCTACATGGCTGGTGAACGCTATGTAGCGGCCGTCGTGCGAGATGTCGAGCCGGCCGCCGTGCCCCACATCGCCCGCATTGCCGATCGCGACGCGCGTGGTCTGGTGGGTCATCAGGTCATGGACGAAGATGTCCAAAGCATCGTTCGTATCGCCTGCGGCCAGGCTATTGGCTGCAGACCAGAAAGCCACATAGCGGCCATCGCCCGAGATGGCGGGATAATCGGAGTCGCCGTTGGCCTGGGTGCCGGTCGAAGAGACCGAGACGCGCGTCGTGGTGTTGGCCGTACGGTCGCGCACGAAGATGTCGGTGTTGTCGTTGGTATCGCCGCTCACCAGGTTGATCGCAGTCGAGACAAACGCCACGAAGCGGCCATCGGCCGAAACGGACGATTTGCCCCAGCCGCCGGAGTTGCCGTTGGCCTGATCGCCGCTATCGGTGAGCGAGACCAGGCTCAGCGTCCTGGTCTGCCGATCATAGGCGAAGATGTCGTTGGCGCTGTTGGCGTCGCCATCCACCAGGTTGTCGGCCCACGACTCGAAGACCACACAGCGGCCATCGGCCGAGATGGCGGGCTTGGTTGACCATGAATTGCCCTCGTCGCCGCGCGCGTTGACCGAGATGCGAGTGGTAGTAGCAGTCGCGATGCCGGCCATAGCCGGGATGTCGGTCGCAGAGAAAACCAACGTCAGGATGAAGATGAGAGATAGGGCGAAGCGTATCTTCATGTCGTTGCCTCACATCTCGCTGGTGTGAATAGCGAATGATCGTCTTGACTTTTCCACGTGGACGATATAGTTATGTAGTGAGAGATGCGCGAACCCCATGTCAAAGCAAGTCTTTCGCTGTTTCGTCTATCGGGACGGAGATAGTTACTACGCCGATTGCCTGGACCTTACCCTGCTGACGAAGCGGGATACGATGCAAGAAGCAATGGCCGATCTCCAGGAGATGATCCTCGGCTATCTGGAGTCGGTATACGCGCATGGCGACGAGCATGAGCTTCTTGCAACCACTGCAAAGCCGATCCTTCGGCAAGTTCAGGACAGGCTCTGCGTCGGCTGGATCTAGTCGCCGCAGGGCGACTTCGCGACCTCGGTCGCCCGTGGCGGATTACGCATCCGGGACATGCTTGATCAATCCAGCCTCACCCGCGAGGAATTCTACGACAGCGTCAAAGAGACGGCGCGCAAGATCGGGCTGCGCGCAGACATATATCCGATCCCCCTCAGCTAATCCCTACTGCCTGATCTTCAGGTAGTCGAAGTCCGCGCTGATCTCCGCGGCCCCGTGCTCGACGCACAGCAACATGCCTCCTCTGAGCGCGCTCTGTGTCAACGGCTGCGGCCCGCCGGGCAGCTCGATCTCGGTGTCGCCCAGCGACTGCCAGGCGGCCGCTGCGCCCGCCGCAGGGTCGCGCCACCAGGCTGCAACGCGATTCCCGCTCTTCTGCAGGCGCAGCTCGACCCGTTTGGCCGCGGCTGGCGCGCCGCCGGCAGCCGTGATGCTCTCAGGTTGGCCCTTTGCCACCTTCAAGAAGCAGATGCCGCTTTCGATGCCGCCCAGCCCGCCGAAGCAGCGCTCCAGGCGCACGAAGTTCTCCTCATCCTGCCAGATGAAGAGACCCGCTCCCTGGAAATCCTCCTGCGGGTCGAACTCCACCGCCGTTTCCAGCATGAAATCGCCGTTTACGACCCGGTAGCGTGTCGGCGCGTCGAAGTTCGTGCCGGGGAAGAGGTCGTTGCCGCTGCCTGCAGTGAAGCGCAGGAAGCCCGGCCTGGCCTCGACGCTGATGCTGGCGCCCACCCCGCCCTGGCCGTACCAGTTCCGGTCCAACGGCTTCTCGAAATCCACGGTGGTCGTCTCTCCGGCCGGCGCCGCAGCAGGGGCGGCTGCGGCCGCATGCGTCGGCGTTGCCGCTGTGCGGGTCGGCGCGGCGGATGCGCCGGAGCGGTCCGCGCCGCAGGTAACCGCGATAAGCGTTTCCTTGCGCTCTTGGGCAGGGGGGATGACGTTCAACACTACCAGGAACTTCTCTTTGCTCCAATACTGGAGGGGCTGGCCCTGCATGAAGGGGCCGAGGGTCCAGCCGGCGGCCGCCGCTTGCTTCTCGAAGAAGCTCTGCACCTGGCTGGCAGGATCAGCCGTCCGGTAGCCGCGACCCTCGCTGGGGCTGCCCAGCCCGGCCGCGATGATCGCAGCCATTCCCGCGGCCTCCTGGTCCGCTCTGGCGTTGGGATAGAGAGGGAAGCTCGCGAAGCACGCTCGCAATTCAGGAACCGCAGTGAGCTGGGGCTGAGAGGGCAGCGCGGGATGCGTGGCCAGCGCGGGGGGCGTGACCTTACTCGCCGCGGCCGGCGCGGTGGGAATCGTCATGACCGTTTGGGGCGGCTGGATCGTGATCGGCTGGTTGATGTCGTATAGATCCATCTCGACATTCATCGCCACGGTCAGATCGCCGGACTTGGCGCCGGGCAACGCCGCGCCTGGCAGTTTGGTCTCCGACTCCCCACGGTTGCGGATGATCACCGCAGGCAGACCGGGCTGATCCGCCACCCATGCTTCCCCTTGCCCGCGTACAGTGGCCTCGCCCTTCAACGCGCCTTCGCTGATCTGCACGGTCGCCTCGCCGCTGTAGGTGTACTTCTTGCAGGCCACGCCGTTGACCGTCTCCCGGCCGACCTCCTTGTAGACGATCTTGTCTTCGATCTGCTTCATCAGGTCGGCGGTCTGGCCCGGCTGGGACTGCGAGGGGCGATCCTGCAGCACCCAATTGCCCATGATCTTGACCCAGGTCTTGTCGCCAATGGTGATCGTCTCGATGTCACCCATCACAGTGCGTTTGGCGGCCGGCGACTTGACCCACTCGATGAGAATCACGCTGGCCTTGGCTTTGTCGCCGCCCTTCTCCCATGTGGTCATCTTCATCCGATAGCTGTTTAGCTCATCGGGATCGGCGAACTTGCCGGCCGCGGGCCTGGTCGTGGGGCTGACCTTCGCCGCAGGCGCAGCGGTGGCAGGCGCGGGAACCGCAGTGGGCTTGCCGGCGGCCGGCTGCGTTGCCGCAGGCGGCTGGGTGGCCTGGGGGCCCGCGGATTGTGTGGTCTTGGCCGGGGGCGCAGCCGTCGGAGAGGCCTTGCCGCCGCAGGCCGCGACCACAAGGACGAGAACGAGTGAACAGATCAACCACCCGCTCAACAGCGCGGTGGTACGCGAGATGGACTTCATGAGAGCCTCCTGTCCCGAGAATCGCCGCCCAGCGCTCTGGTCTCGAGGCTGTGCGAAGCCTCCTATTAGGATTAGCCGGTCACTCTCGCCAACAACGTGACCGGCTGAAGCCTCCAAACCGGCATATTTTTCACTGACCGTGGCGCGACGCCCGGCATGAGCAACTGACCTGAGAATCTCCCACCAAGTGCCAGGCACTTGGTGGGTTGCAAGGAGGATAACAGGGGGGCGTTAGGGGGGCGTTAGCAAAGAAACAGGTGATGTTGGGCGCACTTCACCAAGCTCTGCCTGCAGATAGGCGCTCAGCCGTTCCATCCCGCTCGTTTCGGCCAGGCGCAGGCCAGACTGGAGAGCGGCCACGGCTTGCTCGCGCCGGCCCGCGGCCGCCAACGCCCGGCCGTGGTGCAGATAGCCCATCAGGATGCGCTCGGTGTCGCCCACGCTCTGCGCCAGGGCCAGGCCGGCCTCGATGCTGGCGAGTCCATCTGCGCCTGCACCTTGTCTGACCTGGCAAGCGCCCAGGAAGATGCGCGCGCCCGCCTCCAGGCTCTTGCTGCCCTGGGACGCGGCCGCATCCCGACCCTCAATCAGCAGCGGCAATGCCTCGGCGCAGCGCCCTTGCTCATAGCACACGATGCCCAGGTTCAGCGTCCACAACAGCGCGCCGCGACGATCGCCGATGGCTTCGGCAAGACCGCGAGCATTCTGGTAGTGCCGGCTGGTCGCAGCCAGGTCGCCGCTATCCTGGGCCAGCACACCCAGATGCCCGGTCAGGTGCGCCGTCAGCCAGTGGGCGTCGGCCCGCCGCGCAGCGGTCAGCGCCTCCTGCAGGAACTCCTCGGCCGCGGCCGTCTCCCGCTGGCCGATGAGCAGAATCGCCAGGTTGCCGCTGGCCGCGGCCAACGGCGCCGGGTCGGTGAGGGTGCGTGCCAGGCCCACCGCCTCTGCCAGCGTGCGCCGCGCCTCAGCAACCCGGCCCTGCCGGCCCAACAGCCCGCCCAGGCTGCTCAGCAGACGCACGCGGGCCGCAGGATGGATGGGGCCAGCCCGCAACGCGCGATCATAGTGCGCGCCGGCCGCGGCGTAGTCTCCCAGCCCGGTTTCCGCGGTCGCCAGATCAGCCAGGATCATGGCTTGTTGATCCGAACTGCTCGCCAACGGCAGGGCGGCCGCCAGGGCAGTGCGCGCCTCGATCATCCGTCCCAGCCGAAGGCGAAAACAACCTTGCCAGCGGAGCGCCTCGGCCAACGCGGCGCCGGTCGCCTGTGCCGCCCAACTGGTCGCCTGTTCGAGGCCCTGGTGAAACGCCCCCAGCGTCTCTAGCAAGGCCAGACGGGTTGCGCGCGCAAGCGCCGCGGCATCGAGGTCACTCCCACTGGGTTGAGGATATGCCTCGCCGCGCAAGATGCGCTGATGGAGAGTCGTCGTTTCGGCGAGAGGCTCGGTCTGCAGCTCGCTACGCAGCCGCGAGCGGAGGGCGTCGTAGACCCGGCGGGCAGCCTCGCGCTGGCCCAATGCCCAGTGACAGGCCATCGCCAGCCGCGCAGCCGTCTCGTTGAACGAATCAGCCGCCAGCAGCGCGGCGGCGTCAGCCAACGCCCCTTCCCACTGGCGAGCTTCGTAGCGGCAGCGGCAACGAGTCTCCAGGGCCGCCAGGTAACGCAATTGCAGCCGTTCACGCTCTAACTGCGCCCATTCGTCGTAACAAGCGGGCAGCAACGGGCCGCCATACAGGTCAATTGCCGCCTCCAAAACCGTCTCTGGGCTAGTCGAAGAAGCCTGCCCCTTCGTTACACTCAGGCCAAGCTCTGAGCTTGGTGAAGGGGCGCTGGCATCGAGAGCCGCCTCGAAGGCCAGGGCATCCACCCAGGGAGCAGCCGCGGGATTCCACTGCACCAGGTCGCGCTCGATGAGCAGAGTGTCGGGAGCCAGCGCATGGCGAAGATGCCAGAGGGCCTGGCGCAGGTTGTTGGCGGCCGCGGCCGGCGACGCGTCGGGCCAGAAGCACGCCTGCAGCTCCTCGCGACGATGGGGCCGCCGCCAGTTCAGCGCCAGATAGGCCAGCAGGTGCAGATGCCAGGCCTGCACGCGCAGGGGGGTCTGCTCGCCGCTCTCCAACCGCTGCCGGACCGCACGCGCCTGGCCCAAGAGGTAAAGAAAGACACGCTCAGCCATAGCCTTCACTCGACCCTGGTTGTATACCCCAGCTCTTCCAATGCATGCTGGAGCTTCCGCAGATGCGTTTCGCTGACGAGGACAGCCTGCGCCGAGAGCAGATCACCCAACAGCGGCGCGATGGCCGGGTCCGCGCGCAAGTTCGCCAACACTGCGGCGTCTTCCACGCGCAACACGGCCCCGCGCTGGATGCGCACCGCGCCGCCATGTTGGTCCCACCGAGACAAGGCCGCGGCTACGCGTGCGGGCACGCGACCGCCGCTCGCACGCTGGAGAAACTGGAGGATGGCTTCGCCCTTCACGCCGGCGTTGCGCGCACGGGCCAGGCTGCCGCGGGTGATGCGATGGCGCGTGGCGTTGGGCATATCCGGAGGAAGACCTCGAAGGTCTACGAGACCTTCGAGGTCTTTGGGCTGGGCCGGCTCGGTGAACCGCAGCAGCCGGAACCGATCGAGCAGGGGCAGCAGCAGCGGCGCGGCGACCACGAAATCCTCGCCCACTGTCAGGTGGGCGGGCCGCGGCAGGTCGGCCGGCGCCTTGTCAGAGAGCCAGGCAGCTCCGGCAGGCGTGAGGCGGAAGCTCTGCACACGGCCATCCGCCGCATCGCCCAAAGCCACAGCGCCCAGCCAGAACAACGGCCCGGTGATCACGAAGCGGATCAGCCGGCCTTCCACCTGATCCCAGGCCTCGAAGCCGGTCAGATAGCCGCCGGTCTCGACATCGCGCAGATACCAGCCGGTGTAGTTGCCGTCTGGTCGCTGAAAGTCCGGGTCGGTCGCCTTGATGACAGCGATCAGATCGCCGATGCCGTACCAGGTCTCTGGGGCCAGGGAAGAGAGAACGCCGAGAATGGCGCGGCGCGCGAGCAGCGGGTCGTTGCGCCAGGAGCCCTCCGCCTGCAGCTCAGGCAGCCGCCGCAGATCGTTCCAGCCGGCTTCAGCGACCGGCCGGCCAGGAATGGCGTCGGCCGCCTCGCGCCAGGCCGCAAAGAGCGCGGTCATCTGCTCCCAGTGCGTTGCGCGCAGCCAGGCCGTGGCCGGCTGCGACTCGAAAACGGTTCTGCCGTAACCTGCTGCGCCGCGCGGAGCGGTCTCGAGCGTCAGCCAGCCGGCCGCACGGCTGAGCGTCACGGCAAACTCGATGCGGAGTGGCTCGGCCAGCAGAAGCCCCCCCTGCAGGTAGGTCACATCCGTTTGCCGCAGGCGACCGGCAAAATCCAGGCGCGCCGGCCGGTCGCGCAGCGCGGCCAGGATCGTGCACAGGTCCACGGCGAGAGCGTTGCCGGCCTGTCGCGTGTGGGCCGGCGGCTGGGTCTGGGGGAGAACGGCTGGCGTCGGGCGCGCCGCGAGCGCGAGACCAGGCGGCGCCGGTAGGTCCTCGGGGATGTAGATGTACTCGGCCGGTCCGTCGCCGAAGTCTGCAAACGCGCGAAAAACCAAGCCGCGATACCAAAGCTCCTCGGCCGGGCTCTCGGGTTGCAGCCAAATCTGCTCTCGCTCGAGCTTGCCGGGGCCGGCTGGCCGAATCACGCCATGCCGGCGCGCAAACGCCGGGGCCGGCATTCGGCGGCCAACGGCGGCCAGCGCGGCCCACGCGCGCTGCGCCGCGGCCGAACAGGCCAGAAGGGCCGTCTCGGTCGCGGCCGGCTCGGTCAACGCCGCCGCCAACTGGCCGGCTGCATCATCCCGCACATTCGTCGCCAACGCCACGCCGCGCAGCTCCGCGATGCCGCGCAGCAGCGCGATGGGATGATCAGTCAGGCTGACGAGTAGGGTGCGCATGGGATGGGTGTGCGATCGGGCCCGCTGGATTCCATCCGCCAGGAGTCAGGCGTCCGCGGCATATCTGGGACTCGCGGCCGCTTGACAAGCCCTGGGCTTGCCGGTATGATCTCTGTCCGTGGAGGTGCGACTATGACCAATCGTCCAAACAACCGGCTTTCGTCGCAACAGAAAGCCGGTCTACTGGCCGAGTTGATACGCGACGCCAAACTGGTGTGGCGACTACTGAAGGACCCGCGCATGTCGCCGGCGATCAAGCTGACTGTGCCCGCGCTGGCTGCCGTTTATCTGATCTGGCCGATTGATCTCCTGCCAGACGTGCTGCTGGGATTGGGACAGTTGGACGACTTGGCCATCTTGCTGCTGGGCGTGCGGCTGTTCATCGAGCTCTGTCCACCCGGCATCGTTCAGCTCCATCGAGATGCGCTGGACGGCAAGCTCCCTCCTGGCAAGGAGCAGGGCGAGATCGTGGATGGGGAGTATCGGGTGATTGAGTAGTCACATTCCCCCACCAGATCATACGCCAGCGCGGCGGTGATCTTCGCCTGTGCCATCTGGCCCACCGGCAGCTCGCCGGGGAGCACCACCAGGCCGTCAACTTCCGGCGCATCGCGATAGGAGCGGCCGAGGCTGACCGGCCCCCGGCGTCCAATGCGATCTGTCAAGCCCTGACTACCGGAACGGCCCGCGAGCTTCCCCACGCTTTCCACCAACACATCTAGCGTCCGCCCCACCTGGGCGTGGTTGCGCGCCAGCGAGATGCGCTGCTGCGCCGACATCAGGCGGTCGTATCGCTCCGCCTTCACCTCAGCGGCCGTCTGATCGGGCAAGTCATAGGCTGGCGTGCCCGGCTCGGCGCTGAAGGTGAAGACGCCGACCTTGTCGAGCTGGATCGCCTCCACGAAGTCCAACAAGCCCTGGAACTCCGCCTCGGTCTCGCCTGGAAAGCCGACGATGAAGGCGCTGCGAAACGCCATGTCGGGCATGGCCGCGCGCAGCCCGGCAAAGGTTTCCAGTTGCCTGTCTACATTGCTGGGCCGAGACATGCGGCGCAACACGGCCGGATGTCCGTGCTGCAGCGGAATGTCCAGATAGTGACACACGCGCGGGTCGCTTGCCATCACCTCGATCAGTCGCTGCGACACGTGGCCGGGATAGGCGTACATCAGCCGCAGCCAGCTCAGCCCTCCCTCTTCCGGGCCGGGCACGCCGCGCAGGATCGCTTGCATCAGGTCGGGCAGGGCGTCAGGCTGGCCCAGGTCGTGACCGTAGTCAGTTGTATCCTGTGCTATCAATATCAGCTCGCGCGCGCCGCCGGCGACCAACGCCTGCGCTTCGGCCACGATCGCCTCTGGCGGACGGCTGCGCAACGGGCCCTTGAAGATTGGGATCGAGCAGAACGCGCACGGCGCGCTGCAGCCATCGCTGATCTTCAGATAGGCGCTGCCCGTGACGACCGGCGGACGCGGGGTGGGATCGGTGTGCGGTTGCGCGGGTTCGCCCAACAGGGCGTAGCGACCAAAGGAGAGCGGCTGAAGGCCCGATCTCTCGCCCCGATCGGGCTTCTGTCGCAATCCCTCGATGAACGGGACGATCTCCATCCAACGCAGCGTGCCGAGCAACCCGTCCACGCCGGGCGCCTCGGCCGCGATACGTTCGCCGACGCGCTGCGCCATGCAGCCGGCCGCGATCAGCTTCTGCCCGCGGCGCTTGTGGGCAGCCAACTCCCTCAGCGCGGCCAATGACTCCTCTTCGGAGGCTGCCAGGAACCCACAGGTGTTGACGATCAGCACATCGGCGTCAGCCGGCGAGCTCGTGCCGCGATGGCCAGCATTGCCCAACAGCATCGCCATCCCCTCGCTGTCCACCGTGTTCTTCGGACAACCGAGAGTGAGAAGGTAGTACCGCAACGATCAGATCTCCCTGTGGGGAACCCGGCGATGAAAGACGCCGGACAGATGGGTCATCAGCCGTCGTGCGTCCGCCGCCCATCATCTCAGCCGGCCGGCGTCGAGGTGGCCGTGGGCCTGCGGGTAGGCGTCGGCGTGGTGAGCGCGGTCTCGGCCACCTGTCCCTGTTCTGCGACCCAGGCGCGTTCAACCACTTCGCCGATCTTGCCCATCAACCCCAGGTCGGCGCCGTTGAGGACCAGATTGACGCCGCCCGCATTGCCGGTGCGCACGCTGATGGATTTGTTGGCCTCCCAGGTGTGCGTCTGGCCGGGTTCCAGGTTGTCTTCGATCGCCACTGCGCCGTCGGCGATCACCCGCACCCAGGCGCGCTGAGTGATGCGCAGAGTCAGCGCGATGCGTCCTACCGTCTCAGGGGTAGCGGTGGGGCGGGGCGTGGGCGTCACTGTGGGCGACATCGTGGGAATAGGCAACGGCAACAGGTCTGAGGTCGGCGTCGGCTGCGGCAAGGTCGCAGTCGGCGCGGGCGGCGGTGTGGCCGTGACCACCCAGCGGGTCGCTGTGGCGCTCGGCGTCGGCCAGACGACAGGCGCCGGGCCGAAGGCCGCCAACGGATTGATGTCGAGATCGCCGCCCAAGAACCACCATGCGGCAGCCGCAAGCGCCAGGACGATTACGATCGCGATCGCCCACCGCCACCAACCCGTCCTGGGCCGGCTGTCCACCAGCGCCACTTCGATCGGCCGATAGTCCACCAGCCGCGGCTTGCCTGGCTCGGCCATGGCGACCTCTTCGCTGGTATCGCCGCTCTCCTGGACATACCGGCGCAGCATGTCGGTCACATCCAGACCCAGATACCCCGCGTAGACGCGCAGCAGCCCGCGCGCAGTAGCGCCGCGGGGCAGCCGGGTATACTCTCCGTTCTCCAGGGCTTGCAGATATTTCTGACGGATGCGCGTGGCAGTCTCCACGTCCGCCAGGGTCAATTCCTTAGCAGTACGCGCCTCGGCCAGCAGGCGCCCTAGTTCGCTCATGAGCCGTTCATCCTCATTTCTCCCTGGTCCCTTGTTCCTGGCTGAATATACTCGCGCCGCGGTCAAAAGTCAAGCCGCGCTCTTGCAGCCAGAGAATCGGAACCCAGGCCGCAACCCCAGCCAAAACGTGCGCCCTTAGGTATCGCCGAGCGGCGAACGTCACACCAAACCCAATAGCTGCAATCTGAGCGGATTCACGGTGGCGCCGTCGCCGCTCTGCGCCAGGGCCGCCTGGATCTCCTGCGCCAACTGCTTGCGCCGGCCAGGATCGAGCGCCGACTTGAGGTAGGCCGGCACGCCCTCGTCGAAACCGAAGTTGATGGCGTCGAAGCCGAATTCCCGATAACGCCGGATGAACGATGGGATTTCCGCCACATTCTCCGGCACGATGGTCATGTGGCCGACGATCCGCAGGTCGGTCCCGTGCGCGTCGCGAGCCTCGCGCACCCGCTGGATGTTCCGCAACACCCGCTCCCACTTCGAGCCGCGGTTGACCAGCTCGTGCGTCTCTTTCGTCGCCGCGTTCACCGAGAAGTAGATGAACGATGAGTGTCGCGCGATCTTCTCAGCCCACTCGTCATTGATGATGATGCCGTTGGTCAGAAAGGAGACCTTTTTACCTTGAGAGGTGGCGTGGTCGAAGAAGCGCCGCGCCGCCATGATGAAGAGCGGTTCGCCCCCTTGCAGCTCGATGCGCTCGAAGGGGGTGAGATCGAGGTGCTCGATCAGCTTTTGCGCGTCGAGGTGCGCCCGACTGCGATGGTTCTGCGGGCACATGATACAACTGATATTGCACCCCTCGCCGAAGAGGATCTTGATGCGCCTGAGCTCGCTGTAGGGGACTGACAGCGGCTTTGGCTCTGGCGCGATCTCCTCTTTCTTCAAGAGGGTACAAGCGTGGTAACACCCCAGCCGACCCCGCAGTGAGTCCTGGCGCAGCCGCTGGAGCAGTTCCCCGTTCCAGAGATCGGCCATCCGATCCCGGTAGATGTTCCCCAGCGCCTGCGGCTTCTCGTGGCAACAGGTGTACACGTTCCCGTTGTCGTGGATGTAGACCTCGTCCCACAGCTTCGGGCAAAACGTCGAACCGCGCTGAAAGAAACGGCGGATATTAGGCAATCGCATCGGAGGCAGTGACTCCTTCAGACAGCCTTCCCCGGCACGCGCATGCGTTCGGGCACGAAAAAGCGCCGGGCGTTCATCAGCGTGCTGGGCAGTTCAGTCCAGAAACTCCTCTTGGACACCTTCTCCCACACCCGCCTGGGCCGATAGAGGTAGAAACGGCGATAGGCCTCTTTCCACTTGCGCACCACCAGGTCGGGATCGTAGTTGGGCATGGTGAAGCGCGCGCGGTCAGAGTGGATGGCGTAGTCCTGCCATTCACGCGCGAAGACATTGCCATATTTCTGGATGACCTCGTACATTTCGGTGCCGGGGTAGGGGGTCGCCAACATGAAGTTCGCCAAATCCGGATCGAGCTCCAGGGCCAGCCGAATGGTCTTTTCCATCGTCTCCTCATTCTCCTCCGGCATCCCGAAGATGAAAAAGCCCATAGTCTGGAGACCCGCGTCCCTGGCCCAATGGAAGGCGTTGCGCACCTGCTCCAGCGTCTGCGCCTTTTTGATGACGTGGCGCAGGATGTTCGGATCGCCGCTTTCGACGCCGAAGCCGACCCGCTTGCAGCCGGCCTGCTTCATCAGTTGGAAAAGCTCGGGGTCGGTGTGGTTGACCTTCATGCCATGCACCGTCACCCACGGCACGTTGTTCAACCCTTCGGCGATCAGCGCCCGGCAGAGACCCTTGGCTCGGTCCAGCTTCAGGTTCCAGATGTCGTCGGTCAGGCCGATCTCGGTGGCCTTGAGGTCGCGCGCCAGCCAGCGCCATTCGCCGATCACGTTCGCGATCGAGCGTGGCCGCCAGGTGTCGCCGGTGATCGGTTTGGAACAGTAGGTGCATTTGTACGGGCAGCCGCGGCTGGTCATGATCGTGTAGGCGCGGGCCTTCGGGTCCAGCCCGTCGGTGAGCGGCTGAAGGTTGGCATAGCGGGTGATCTTGAACAGATCGTGCGCGGGATAGGGAATGCTGTCGAGATTGGGAATCAAGCCCGCAGGCGGATTCGCGGCCGTCTCTCCGTTCCGCCGCCAATAGAGGCCGTGGACCGTCTCCAGGGGCCGGCGACCCTCCAACGCGGCCACGAACTCGACAAGACTCTCCTCAGCCTCGCCCTGAATGACATAATCCACCTCGGGGTGCGCGTCGCTGATGGACTCCCCAGGCAGCAAGGTCAGGTGCGGGCCGCCGAGCACGGTGATCAAGCCCAGGCGTTTGCCCTCTTTGGCCATCTGCCAGGCGTCCACGATCAGGGGCGTGACCGCCGAGATGCCCAGCAGTTCGTAGCGACCGCGGCGCACGACATCCTCGAGCGAATCTTCCTCGACGGCCGCGTCGTAGATGCCGACCTGGTGGCCGTTTTCCCTGAGCGCCGCCGCCAGGTAGCCCAAACCCAGGGGAATGTGCTTGCGCTCATTCCACAACGCCGATTCAGGGCTGGCTAATAGAACTCGCATGTCGGTAATCCTTCTGAAGTTAGTCGGAAACCACCCAGGCCGCGTACAGCATCGCCTGCCGTACATCTTCAGTGACCAGCTCAGGATATGCTTCCAGCACTTCACGCACTGACTTTCCCCCGGCCAGCATTTTCAGAATGACGCTGACCGTGATCCGCATGCCTCGAATCGTTGGCTGGCCGAGGCAAACGTTAGGATTGACAGTGATGCGGCCCAGGCGTTCCATAGTTGCACGCTCCTTTCAGCGATAACGGTGCAAGAACTCGCGGCGATAGCCGATATCGGTGCTGAAGCTAGAGACAAAGCGGACGCGGGCTTTGGCTAGCGGATGGCGTGACCAGGCGCGAAAACCTCGACGAACGATCTGGGCCGGGTGAAAGAGCTGCCTGCATAACCAGTCGTACCCGTTCGCCAGCTCGGCCGGCGTCATCTGCGCGGGCAGGTAAGTCACGTGGTTGGTGTCGTACTTCGCCCAGGATAGACCGTCGCCGTCTGCCGCGTCGTGCGGCAAGATGCGCCCCGCGGCGAGCAGCTCCCGGCGTTGCTCTGTGGCCGGATAGGGCGTGAGAATGGTGGCGCTGACGCCGTCTAGCTCGCTGGTGCGCACGAAGTCCCTCGCTGCCTGGAACGTTTCCACTGTATCGCTGTCGAAGCCAAGGACGAACAGGCCGACCACGTTGATGCCATGGGCATGGATGCGTTTGATCACCTCTCGGTGATGGGCTACCTCGCCCCGGCCCTTGCCGCCCAACTCCTTGCGATTGCCAGGGTTGACCGACTCGAATCCGATGAAGAACTTGTCCAGGTGCGCCTCGCGGGCCAGGTCGAGCAAATCCGGGTAGTCGGCCACCATCTGTTCGGCCTGACACGTCCAGCCCTGCAGAGGCAAGCGGGCCAGCGCACGGAAGAGCTGCTCCATGTACTCCGGGTAGAGCCTGAAGTTCAGGCCGAAGTTATCGTCGGTCAAGAAGAAGCGCCTGAGCCGGCGCCGCTCGATCTCCTCGACCGCCTCCGCGATCGGCCGCAAGCGCATCTTTCGCCCCGAGACGCGAATGGCCGTGCAGAAAGTACAACTGCGCGGACAGCCGCGTGTGATCTCCAGATAGGGGGTCCAGTAGTTGCGATGCTCGTCCACCTGCTGTAACACCCGGTCTTGCAGCGTCGCCACGCCCGAATCCAGGGGCGCCCACTCCTCGTCTACGTACCGCTGCTGCAAGACGCCGCGGTCGAAGTCCCGGATGATCTGCGGCCAGGAGCGATAGCCCTCGCCCACCGCGATCACGTCGGCCCACGACTCGACTTCCTCCGGCGCCAGCGTCACGTGTGCGCCGCCGATGACGACGGTCGCGCCCTGCCGCCGAATGCGACGCGCCAGCAGCTTTGCGCGGTCAATCAGCAGCGTCTTGGCGCTGATGCCGACCAGATCGTGCGGGCCGAGGGTTTCGATCGGCAAACGCATCAGATCCTCATCCCAAATCTCGACCGGGATTGCGAGCGGAACGAGAGAGGCCAGGCGCATCAGGGTGTAGGGTTCGCTGGTGGCCCGGCCAAAATAGCGGCCGTCGCGACCCGGCTGGATGAGGATAGCCCTACGAATCGCCATGATCGCTCCCCGATTCGCCGCCCTCCAGCCTGGCGGCATTGTAGTTGCCGCGCGACCGGAACGGCGTCGGCTTCCACCACGCCCACTCGGTGCACGAATCACACGGCGAGACGCTCCCCAGGTCGTTCGCCAGATGCCGGCGGCGCAGCTCTTGCATCTGTGGGCCGTTCCAGTTCTCCAGCACGCGCACGGTCCCGTCGGCGCTGCGCACGTTGCCCAGGTCATAGAGCAAGTTGAAGTCGCGGTCGCACATGGCGATCCGGCCGTCCCAATAGACATGGGTGTGATACCACAGATTCGGGCACGGATAGCGCCGGGCTGGCCTTTGCCCATCTTCCGGCCGTAGCGCGTTGATGTCGGTCACCTGGCCGGCCCAGGAATCGAATGGCTTGACGCTGATGCGATCAACACCGGGCAATCGCCACGCCCGCACGAACTCCTCTACTTCGCCAAGCGTCTTCTCCATCTCGATGATCTGGAGGTTGACGAGGGGTGCGCTGTAGCCGCCTGCGTGTTTTAGCTCGACAAACCGCCGGATATTGGCGTTGGTCTTTTCGTAGTCGGCGTTGACCCGGATTTGCTCGTAGGTTTCCGGGCGCATCCCGTCCAGGCAGAGGTAGATCGCGCCCAGGCCACTGTCGAGAATCTTGCGCGCCCGCTCCTCGTTCAATAAGGTCGCGTTCGTGCTGATCTCGCTGTGCAGCCCCTTCTGCCGGCAATAGGCGATCATGTCGAACAGGCGTGGGTGCAGCAGCGGCTCGCCCCAGATGTGCAGCGTGGTCGCCTGCACCCAGGGCGCCATTTGATCCACGATGATCTTGAAAAGCTCGAAGTCCATGTAGCCCTTTTTGCGCACCTGCTCCTTGCGTCCGGTCGGGCACATGATACAGCTCAGATTGCAGATGTTAGTGGACTCGATGTAGAGTCGCGACGGCGGCGGCACGAAGCGGGTCTGGCCTGTCTCATACGCCAGCCACTTGACCGGTTCCAGCAGGCGGTTGCGCTGCCAGCGGGTGGCGAGCTCGAGTTTGGCGAGGAGGGCAGGTTGGTAGGTTGGTAGATTGGTAGATTGGGTCATTAAGGAGGCTCGACTTGTTCAAGCGGAACCGAAATAAAGGACGTTTTCAGCCGGATCCACAGCAAAACGAATCCGGCTCAGAAGGCCGTCCAAGCCCAGGAAGTTGGGATAGACCCACGTCTGTTCCGGTCTCAAGATGGGCACAAAGACCGTGGCCTCGACCATCAGGTCTTCCCCGTCGTCTGCCAGCAAAGTGAGATTCGTGCGCACCAACCGGCCGGCGAATCGTTCGCCGCGCACGTTGAGCCAGTCCAGCGCAATGTGTTCCGTCCGCGATATCAGATTCCATACCTCGGCCAACTCAGGATCAAGGATACACCAGGGCGCTCCCGTATCCACGATCATCTCAATCGCGCGACCTTGCGATGGAGCAACCGCAACTACGATACGGGCGTTGCGTTCGTCCCCAGGGTAACGATCAGCGTAATGGGTTGAACCGACGGCAAAACCATCGCGGATCAAGAGCGAATGAAATCGAGGCGTCACGGCAGCACTTTCACCACGACTGTATCTGGAGTATCAGTTTCCGGCCCGATCTGTTGGCTTAGATTCTTCAGGGTTGGCGAGACGCCTAGCAGAATGCCGTTGCGCACAGCCACCCACTGCCCAGGATACTCGTGACTGTGCTGAGACAGCCAGGCCCGCGATGCTTCGCCGTGATCCCCTTGCGCCGGCCGTGTGCCCACGACGACCGGTGGTCTCAGCACACGCGCGGCCTGCTGAAGCTGTTGGCTATCAGGGAATATCTGCTGCCCTTTCTGCGCCAACTCCATTGCTAACGGCGCCAGGTCTAGCGTCAGCGCCAAGCGGATCGCCCGCCACAGGTCTTCCGCCTGAACAGTGTCCCATCGCATCTCGCGCGCCAGACGGATAAACAGGTGACGGTCATCTCGGGCAGCCACGTCTTCCAGCACAGAGAGAGGGTCACGGATGGTCCGCCCCCTTTGACTTCTTTGTGCCGCGGACATCTTGTCACCTCCAAGAAAGTCAACGAATCGTCTCTTCAATTTAGGGTAGGGTAGATGCAAAGATTCTACCGAAACACAACCGGTATGAAGACCTGCTCGACAGGTACTCCTTCGGCATGAGCGCCCCCACGCCCCACAAGAACGTTATCTACCCCACAAGTATCGTGGAAGACGGTCGCGCCTTCAAATTCGTCGAAGTGCCACAAAGCACGCGTTTGCGTGTCACAAGCAAAGGGAGACACTGGTGGAGTGAATCCCTCACTATAGCGGACAATGGCTCATGGTCTATCCCCCCTCGGCAAGAACCCTCACCTGACGATGCACGACACCGAAGCCCAATACTACCACATGACTGAAAGAAATCAGCACCTACAAGATGTGGTATCACAACCCATCCGTTTATCCGTTTTCCATCCGCTGCTTCACTCCCACGCCCGCACCTCATCCTTCGGCGCGAGGGCGCGGAATCTGGGAAACAGGCCCATATTCAAGATCGCTTTGGCCGCCTCTCGCACCGGCCTGACCCGCGACATCTGCCAGACACGCTGGCCCCAGGCGGAGCCGAGATAGCGGACGAACTTACGTTTCTCCTTGGCCGCCAGGAAGCGTTCGCGCGCCTGGATCGCCATCTTGCTCAGCACGTCATCGCTGACGTCCGACACATTCATGAAGGGCGCGATCTCGCTGAGGTATGAATTGTAGTAGTAGCTTTTGGTGAAGTCGGCGCTGTAAACCGTCTCCGGGTTCCTGTGCACCAGCTCTTCCCACAACTCGGTGCCGGGGAAAGGGGTGGCGATGGAGAACATCGCTTCGCTCAACCGCAGGCTGGCCGCGAACTCGATCGTCTCGTTCATCGTGCGTTCGTTGTCGCCGGGCAACCCCAGGATGAAGTAGCCCTTGCTCATGATGCCGGCGTCTTCAGTCCACTCGATGGCCTGGCGCACCTGATCGAGGTTGATGTGCTTGGCCGTCTTCTTGAGGATCTCCCCGTTGCCCGATTCGATGCCGAAATGGATCTGCCGGCAACCGGCGCGGTGCATCTTGCGCAGCAACTCCGGGTTGACCCGATCGACGCGCGCCAGGCAGCGCCAGCGCACATCGAGGTTTTGGGCAATGAAGTGATCCAGGATCGCTTCCAGCCGCTTGACGTTGATCGTGAACAGGTCGTCCATGAAGTAGAAGTTGCGGACGCCATAGCGGTCAATCAGGTGGCGCAGCTCCGCGACGATATTCTCCGGGCTGCGCTGGCGATAGGTGCGGCCGACGATGCCCTTGAAGCAGAAAGAGCACTTGTAGGGGCAACCCCGGCTGGTGAGCACCGTGAGCATCTGCGCGCCGTCGGGCGCGTAGAGCGGATATGCCTTCAAGTCGAAAAGATGCCGCGCGGGGAAGGGCAACACGTCCAAATCCGGGATCAGCTCACGCTCGCCGCCGTTGACCACGTTGCCGTTTTCGTCCTTGTACCACAGCCCTGTGATCTTGCTCCAATCGGTGTTCGACCGGCTGAAGCCTCGACTCCGAAACTCGTCCAGCTTGATGGCGCGCAGCCAGTCGCGGAAGACGTATTCCCCCTCGCCGTAGACCAGGAAGTCGAGGTTCGGATTCGCCAGGGTCAGCTCGGGCAGCGTGGTGGCGTGCGGCCCGCCGATGATGATCGGCGCGGGCAGCGCAGCCTTGAGCAGCGCTGCGGCATCCTCGACGCTCTTGTACGAGGTCGTCATGGACGTGAACGCAATGACATCCGGGCGCCAGGCCACGATTTCAGCGACCGCCTCGCCGATCGGTCGTGTGGGCCGTAGACCCATGTCGAAGATGGCGGTCTCATGCCCTTCTTGTTCGGCGATGGCCGCCAAGTATCCCAGACCCAGAGACGGATAGCTGTTGACCATCTCGTGCCACTGGGGGCCGATTAACGCGACTTTCATTGGAGTGTAGCTTCCTGTTGGGTAGACGAGTAGACAAGTGGATAAGGAAACAAGGAAACAAGGGCACCTGCATCCTTGTCTACTTGTTTCCTTGTCTACTATGCGCTGACCCCCATCGCCCGCCGCAGCTCCGTCTTCTCGCGCCGCGGAACGATCGTACGCCAGGCCAGGCGCAGGTTGCGGCCGAAGTTGAGCCAGAAATCCTTGCGCGTCATGGCGCGCAGCACGTATCGGGGCCGCCAATAGAACTGCCGGTACGCCTGGCGATACATCTCTTCGGTCAGTTCAGCCGTCAGATCGCCCATCTCATAGCGCGCCTTCTGGTCGAAGAACACATAGTCTTCCCAGTCGTGCACCAGGAATCGGCCGCCCTGTTTGACCTGCTCGTAGACGACCGTGCCCGGATAGGGCGTCATCATGCTGAAGTTGGCGATCATCGGATCAACTTCGATCGCGAAGTCTATGGTGCGCTGCATAGATTCGCGCGTGTCGCCCGGCAGACCGATGATGAAAAAGCCGATCGTCTCGATGCCCGCGGCTTTGGCGTTCTTGAAGGCCCGGCGGATCGTGTCGTGGTCAATGTGTTTGTCAATCTTGACGATCATCCGCTCGTCGCCGGTCTCCACGCCAAAGGCGGTGCGCTTCAGCCCGGCCCGTTTCATCTTGACCAGCAAATCGTAGTCGGCCAGGTTGGCGCGAATGCCGTTGACGAAAATCCACGGCACATGGTTTAGCTTGTGTGCAACCAGCAGATCAGCCAGCTCGTGCAGCCGCTTGACGCGAATGTTGGCGCTGTCGTCCAGCACGCCGATCTCCAGCGCGCCCAGGTCGTGCACCAGGTGACGCCACTCCGCAATGACGTTCTCGGCCGAGCGCGCCCGCCACTTGATGGGCATGATGCTCTGCGAGCAAAAGGTGCAGCGATAGGGGCATCCACGGCTGGTCATGATGGAGAAGCTGCGCGCGCCGTCTACGGCATCGGTTGCGGGCTGCAGGTTGGTATAACGCTCCATCTTGAAGAGGTGATAGGCGGGCCAGGGCAGGCTGTCCAGGTCCGTGATGATCGGCGCATCGTCGTTGCGGTGCAACTGGCCGTCGCTCGTCTTGTAGCTCACGCCCTCGAGACCGCGGAAAAGGTCCAGCGCGGGCGCCATGAGCCGGGCGACGCTGAATTCCGGCTGGTCGCGCAGAAAGCTCTCCACCAGGTCCGAAATCGCGATCCAGGGGCCTTCCCCCTCGCCGCGCACGACTATGTCGACCGGGGGCTGGCGCAGCGACTCGAAATCCAGATCCTCGCTCACCACGCTGACGTGCGACCCACCTAACACAACGGGAACATCCAACTCTTGCTTGACCGCGGCCGCGGTGCGCCAGGCCTGTTTGACCTGGGGCGTGTTGGCGGTGACGCCGACCAGGTGCGGCCTGAACTCCTGCAAGAAGCGCGCCAGGGGCTGATCTTCGACATCCGCGTCGTAGACGCGCACCTCATCCCCGCGGCGCTCCGACACGGCGGCCAGATAGGCCAACCCCATGTGCGGCGACGTGCGGGTATCTATCGGCAAGCGAAACATCGGGTTGACTAAAGCAACTCGCAAGAGAGAGCCTCCACGTTGGGAACTTGGTAGATTGGTAACTTGGTAACTTGGTGGATTGGTAGCACTCATATGCACCAATCTACCAACCCACCAACCTACCACCCTACCACTAACTCTTAATCCCCATGAAATGCCTTGCCATCTTCAGCAAATCAAGCGGGCTGGCTTTGATCGGGTGAACGCGGGTGTAGATAGCATAGCCGCGATAGAGCTTCTGGAACCACCAGAGCGCGGTATCAATGAGCCGGTTGTGCGGCAGATTGACCAGACGCCGGATCAGCGGTTCGAGCCAGGGCCATTCGACCCCCAGCGCAAAGAGGCGCTGCAAATGTTCGACCTGCGCCTTGTGCTTTGGGTCGTCGAACACCAGGATCGAACGCTCCCAGGCCACCTCGCCGATGTCATCGAGCGTGCCGGCCACCAGGCCGCTGTCTTGCGTGAACTCGCCCAGCTCGGTGCCTGGATAAGGCTGAAACAGGTACGCGTGCGCGTAACTGATGCAGGCCTGGGCGTTCAGGCGCATGGTGTCCAGATCATCCTCCAGCGTGCTGGTGGGCAGCGCCAGGATGTTGGTAGCCGTGATGTGCATGCCTGCGCCGCGCACCATACGGCCCGCCTGGATGATCTCCTCGCGGCTCATCTTGCGCTTCAACAGGTCTACTCGCAGCCTATCGTTGGCCGCCTCGATGCCCATGCTGACGGTATGACACCCGGCGCGCTTCAACAGTTCTACCTTGCGGGGATCTCTGACCAGCATGTTGGCACGCACGTTGCAGAAGAACGGCAGCCCGACCTGCCGCGGCCATTTCTCGGCCAACTCCTCCAGCCAGTCGTTGCGCAGGATGAAGAGATCGTCCACGAAGACCACCTGGTGCAGGGGCCAGCGACTAGCCACCGCATTCACCTCAGCGATGACATCGTCCACCGGCCGCTGGTGGCCGCGGCGTTCCCCGCGATAGATCTCGTAATACGCGCTGTTGAAGCAGTAGGAGCAGTCATACGGGCAGCCGCGCGAACTGATGAAGCGCTTGATGCCGCTTCGCGCCAGGATCGGGTGCTTGTCATAGATCAGCGCCCGATCGGGCTGCGGCAGGCTGCCCAGGTCGCGGATCAGCGGCCGGGGCGGGTTTTTGACGATCTCGCCGTTGCGCTTGAACCACCAGTTCTTGATATCGGGAGAGAAAACCGGTTTCTCGGAGAAACCCGTTTTCTGTGCTTGCAATGCATCCGCCAGGTCTACAATCGCGGCCTCCCCCTCGCCGATGCAGACCCCATCCACGCCTGGCTCGCCGATCATCTCTGGGAAAAAGGTGGCGTGCGGGCCGCCGAACGCGGCAAAGACCGGCCGGCGCCCCTGCGCTGTGTAGAGTGGATCGAGCGCGGCCCGCACGCGGCGATTCAGCTCGAAGTAGCCGCGCTGCGAGCCAGTCATCACGCTGTAGCCCAAGACATCGGGCCGATAGCCCACCGCGTACTGAACCGGGTCCTCCAGATCAGCCACGGTCAGCGCGACGTCATGACCGGCGCGCTTCAACACGGCCGACATGGACATGAGGCCCTGCGGCTCGTAGCTGAGCTCTTGGGCGACGAACAGGATACGCAATGCTGGCGACTCCTTATCGCAACCAGACCCACCGCATATGCATTGTTGCCATGAGACTCAACGATCGTGCCCTGTGTTCCAGCCAACAGCCCATATTCTGGAATATCGTGGACTAGCTCAATAACATCAAATAACTCAGTCCTTGCCCCTTCGACCGTCGCTCAGCCTTTGATAACTACCATCGGTTCCAGGCGCGCGACCAGCCGCGCCAGCCCGGCAGCCTCCACCACCTGCACCACCCGATCCACATCCTTGTACGCTTGCGGCGCTTCTTCGGCCAGCCCGCGCAGGCTGCCGGCGCGCACCACGATGCCCTGTTCCGCCAGGGCATCGCGCACCTCATCCCCGCGCACCTGACGCTTGGCGCCCGCCCGACTCTCGACGCGGCCCGCGCCGTGACAGCAGGAGCCGAAGGTGCGCTTCATGGCCTCGTCCGTGCCGGCCAGGATGTAGGAGGCCGTGCCCATGCTGCCGGGGACCAACACCGGCTGCCCGACAGCCCGGTAATCCTCTGGCACTTCTGGATGGCCAGGACCGAACGCGCGCGTGGCGCCCTTGCGGTGGACGCACACCCGCGTCCCCTTGCCGTCTATCACGTGCGTCTCGAGCTTGGCCATGTTGTGCGCCACATCGTAGACCATGACCAGGTTCCGGTTTCTCGCCTTGCCGGCCAGAACCTCCTCGAACGCCTCGCGCGCCCAGTAGGTAAGCACCTGGCGATTGGCCCAGGCATAGTTGGCCGCGCAGTTCATGGCGGCCAGGTAGCTCTGACCTTCTGGCGCGCTCAACGGCGCACACACCAACTGGCGGTCGGGCAACTCGTAACCAAAGCGGTTGCTCGCCTTCTGGAACTGCTGGATGTAGTCGGTGGCGACCTGGTGGCCCAACCCGCGACTGCCGCAGTGGATTTGCACAGCCACCTGTCCCCGGCGCAGCCCGAACGCGGCCGCGGCCGCGGCGTCATAGATCTCGGTCACAACGTCAATCTCGGCGAAGTGATTCCCCGAGCCGAGGGTGCCCACCTGTTCTAATCCACGCTTCTTGGCGTTCCCGCTGACCGCGTCTGGGTCGGCGCCGGGCACGCGGCCGCCCTGCTCTGTGTGCGCCACATCTTCGGGCCGGGCAAACCCTTCCTTCAGCGCCCACGCGCTGCCCTCGGCCAGGATGCGATCCAGCTCGCTCTTGTTGACGTGCAGGTTCCCCTTGACGCCTACGCCGCTGGGCAGATGCTTGTAGAGCGCATCGGCCAGCTTAGCCTGGTAGGGCCGGATCTCCTCGGCGTCGAGCGCCGTGCTCAACACCCGCACGCCGCAATTCGAGACCACAAACCCATTGGCGATGAAATTGTGATCGGCGTGCGCCACCGTGAAATCGTAGACTGGTTCGGCGAAGTCGGGCAACGGCTCGATCTCCGCCACGGCATCCCAGACCATCCCCGAGCGCCCCAGGCCGGCAGTGGCCGTCTCGATGAACTCGGAAAAGGGCATGAACGTCTGCCCAATCCGGGCGGCCGTTTGGTGGCCTTCCCAGAGCGAGCGCAGAATGAACCGCTCATTAGCGATCGGGCCGGCCAGCGCCGCCACGACCTGTCCCGCGCTTTGCCCTGCCGCGTACATCTCGGCAGCTTGCTTCGCGATCTCGTCGCGCTGGGCGCGGATGCGTTCCTTGAGCCGAAGATAGACAACCGCGATACTGGCCAGGCTGCGTTTCTCGCGATGGAGATCGAAACCGATGCGACTCCAAAAACGGATCAGGTTAGCGGGCCTGGCCGCGATCGCCAGCCTCAGACGGATCGAACGTGAGCCGTCGGCGTTGGTCTGCTCTGCTCGCCGGCCGATTGGCGTGGTCTCCACGTCAAAATCGGCAAGCAGGTCCGCAATGTCATGCAGCCAGCCTTCGCCGCTCGCAACGTACTCGCCGCGCTTGTTGACCGAGAGGGTGGGCGCCTCGAAGTTGAAGCCGTGACCAGACATCGTGCCCGGCGCGCTCATTTCCGCGCCGAAGTGCGCGGCCAGGAACAGGCGCTTCTGCCAGAGGGACGCGTTCCTGAGCCAGGTCGGGAGCCGCCAATCGGAGCGCGCCTTGGCGGCGGTGGGCATGCCCAAAGCGGCCAGCAGCGCGGCCAGCCCGGTCGAGCTGACCTTAATCCACGTCTCTACCTGGTCGAACGTGTAGGCGCGATAGGTGGTCTGAATAGCGTGGCACCGCGTGCGCGCATAGACACGCGAAGGCCGAAAACCGATGGTCAGGATGTCACGCCGCAAATCCTCCAGGTCTTCCACCCGGCCATAGCAAGTCACACAGCCCTTGCTGCCGGCATCCAACTGCACGCTGCCATCACCCCACACGACTCCCATCAGCCGGAGGAGATGGGGCAGGGCCGGCGAGGAATAGCGGAGAGGCAACAGGTCAGCCTTCGCCAGGTGACGCATCACCTGGACCCGCGCCTGGCCGCTCTCGCCCTTGCCCGCGGCCGCCAGGACCGCTTCGACATCCGCCTGGGTCAAAATGATGTCGTCGGCCGGCGGCTCGTAGGGCGCGCCATCGAAACCGATCACAGCCACCTTATCGTCTACGCCAAGCTGACCCAGGGGTCTCATGCCATCAGGGGTCCAGAAAGGATGATCGGCTGTGGCGATCACTTCGGCGCCAGACCGGGTTCGCACACGATAGACCGGCTGGTCTGACAGGCGACTGAGATAGCGCACGATCGGTGTGCTGGCCTCTTGCCCGGCGGCGAAGTCCTGGCAGCGGAGCGTGGCCGCAGACCAGTTGTGCGCCATCTCGCCGATCGGCCTGGTGTAGCCCAGCGCATGGAGCGCCAGGCTGTCGCCGGCCAGACAGTTGATGTCATATCCCACGCCTCCCGGCGAGATGACCCCTTCCGGCAGCCGGGTGGCGGCCACCCCGCCGATGGGAAAGCCGTAGCCCTGGTGGATGTCGGGCATGGCCATCGCCTGACCGACGATGCCGGGCAGGGTGGCCGTGTTCACCAGTTGTTCCAGCGACCGATCTTCTAGCGCCGCGGCCAGGAATTGGTCATCGGCGTAGAAATGGGCCGGCACGCGCATATCGAAGCGGAAGGACTGCGGCACCTCGTACTGATATGGCCCGATCTTTCGCAAGTCATCATGCGTCACGGGTTTCATGTTCATCCTCCTCCCGCCGGCCCAGAGCCGTTCCGGGGCTGCTGCCCGGCGGCTGTCAACGACACGAGCTGCACCCGCCCCGTGCGCCAGCGCCGCCTGCTTGCGCCTGGTCGCAGGCCGGCGGGGCGTTCGGGTTCTCGATCTGGAATCCGCCGCTCGTCGGGTCTTCAACATAGTCAATGTGCGCGCCCGTCATGTATTGCAGGCTCACCGGATCCATCACCACCCGCAGGCCGTGTTGCTCGCACATCGCATCGCCCTGGCGCGGGTTGGCATCGAAGCCCATGCCATATTGCAGTCCGCTGCACCCTGCGCCGCTCACAAACACGCGCAGCGCGTGCGTGTCGCGCACGCCCTTCTCGGTCATGATCGCCGCCAGCTTGTCGGCCGCGGCCTGTGTCAACGTCAAGAATTCGGTCTGTTCCATTGTTGCGACTGCCATCTACTTGCGCTCCTGAAATTGGTATGCCGGCCCGGCGCGCCGGGTCATGTTGCTTATAGTTGACGGGCTCCTGGTTCTGCGCGCCTGCCCGCTCAGCCCCCGATCTGGCTCATCTCGCGCGAATGCGCGATGTCGTTCTCCTCTAGACGATGGCCCCACGGCTTGCGATAGGCCGCCTCGGCCATGATGCGCCGCAGCGTCGCGAAGTCTGCGCCGCTGCGCAGCGGAGCCATCAAGTCTACCTCATCATCGCGCAACAGGCAAAGACGGAGCCGGCCGTCTGCGGTGAGGCGCAACCGCGTGCACCCCTCGCAAAATGGCTCGGTGACGCTGCTGATGAAGCCCAGTTGGCCGACCGCGCCCGCCAGCCGGTACGGTCGCGCCGGATCATGGCCGTTGTGGCCGGCGACCGGAGTCAACGGCCCCAGCGCCGCCTCGATGCGCCCGCGCGTCTCGGCCGATGCCACCACCTGGCTCTGCTGAAAGTCGGCGACACGCCCCAACGGCATCAGCTCGATGAAGCGGATATCCAACGCCTGGGTGAGGGTCAGCCGCGTCAGGTCAACCACATCTTCGTCGTTGAAGCCCCGCGTGACCACGCAGTTCAGCTTGACCGGCGTCAACCCGGCCGCCCGCGCGGCCTCGATGCCGCGCCACACCTCGTTCAGGTCGCCGCGGCGGGTGATCTGGCGGAATTTGGCCGGATCGAGGGTATCCAGGCTGATGTTGACCTGGTTCAGCCCGGCCTCCACCAGCGGTTGCGCCAGCCGCGGCAGCATGATGCCGTTGGTCGTCATCGCCAGACGCCGAATGCCCGGAATGTCGCGCACGCGACGCACCAACTCGACAACCCCGCGGCGCACGGTCGGCTCGCCGCCTGTGAAGCGCACCTTGTCCACGCCCAGGCTGGCGGCTGCCTGCACCAGGGTCACGATCTCGTCATCCTGCAGCAGGGCGGCTGGCGGCCGGAATACGATGTTGTCCGGCATGCAGTAGACGCAGCGCAGGTTACAGGCGTCGGTCAACGACACCCGTAGATAGTGCAGGCGACGCCCATAGGAATCGTGCATCGCTACGGGGGGATCCACAAAGGGAACAGGTATGCTCATGCGCTCTCGTCAGTCGCTGGGATAGACTCGATGACATAGGTGCAATGCGATGCGCCGTCGAGCGCCTGCGACTCTACGCGCACCACGCCAGGGATCAGATGCTCCATCAACGCCTGGTCCATCAGGCACAGCTCATGGTGATGATTAGAAACGCCGGAATAGGGGCAATTGCACGCATAGATGGCGTAACGACCATCGTGGACTTCCCAGCGCGCGTTATACCCTCTCTTGGTGAGGAAGGACGTCACCTCATTCAGACGCTGCTCCAGGGCCTGACCCGGGATCCTGGCCGGCGCTTCGTGCGATGCCTTCTCGGCCATGCGCAGGAACACACCGCGCACCTCCACACCTGGCAGAATGGCCTTCATTTCGGAAAGGATATCGCCGGCCAGCGCATCGTGCCGATGCGGGAAGAGCCGATCCGCGGTGGGCGTCAGCGCATAGATCTGACTGGGACGGCCGGCGCCGTCGCGGCGACGCACGCCGGCCGACTCGACCAGGTCTTCGCCGACGAGGATGTCCAGGTGATGGCGCACCGAGACCTGGGCCATGCCAAGCTCGTCTGCCAGCTCCGCGACCGTGGCGCTGCCCTGCTCTTTCAGTATCTCAGCAATACGACGTCGGACTGGTTGCACGGTTCACCCCTCGTAAGTCCGGGGTAGGGGCACGGCCTTGCGCCTGCCCGCGTGGACGACCGCAGGGTTGCACCCCTACTTCATGGTTGCGACGGGGGCATCATAGCACACCGTAAGCGTCCTGTCAATTATTCTGAATTTATTGATATATATCCGGCGGGCCAACGCGGGCGGCGACTTTGCTGCACGTCAACGATGGTGCTATACTGGCCCAGGCAAACCGCGCTCACGCTCCAAGCGGGTCCATGATCCGCCGGATCACGGATCCGGCCTGAGCAATTGTGCTCCTCCGTGATAGTGCTATACTCGGCAGGTCGCCATTCCGATGCAGGAGAAACAACCGTGAATCCTCAGCAAGCTTACGATGAGCTCGTGCAACGCTCGCAAGAGATCTTCACCATCCATTCCATCGAGTCGCTGACCAGTTGGGATCAGCAGGTGAACATGCCGCCGAAGGGCGTAACGCATCGCGCCAGGATGATGGCCTACCTGGCGCAGTTGGGCCACCAGAAGTCCACCGATCCGCGCATCGGCGAGCTGCTGGCCGCAGCCGAGGGCGCGACGTGGCCGATCGGCCAGGCGGCCAACTTGCGGGAGTGGCGTCGCGACTACGACCAGGCGACCAGGCTGCCCGAAGCGTTGGTCACGCATCGCGCCGGGCTGATCACCCGGGCCAACGCGATCTGGCAAGCAGCGCGAGCCAGCAGCGACTTCCGCGCGTTCGCACCCATCCTCGGCGAGATCGTCGCGCTCTGCCGCGACGAAGCCGATTGTCTGGGGTGGCAGGCCGAACGGTACGACGCACTGCTCGACCGCTTCGAGCCGGACCTGACCACCGCGCAGTGCGACGCGTGGTTCGCCGAGCTGCGCGGCGCGGTTGCGCCGCTCTTGCAGCGCATCGTCGCATCGCCGCTGCAGCCAGACAAAAACCTCTTTCGCGGGGCAACCTTTCCCCGCAATCGACAGCAGGCATTGGGCCGGGCGGTCACCGCGGCCCTCGGCTTCGATTATCAGGCCGGACGCCTGGATGCGTCTACCCATCCCTTCACCACCGGCCCTTGCTCGCAAGACGTGCGCCTGACCACGCGCTACAACGCCAAAGATCCCTTCCAGGCGTTGATGGGCACGATCCATGAGGCCGGTCATGGCATGTATGGCCAGGGGGTGCGCCTGGAACACGAGGGCGCCCCCCTGGGACGGAGCGCCAGCCTGGGCCTTCATGAGAGCCAGAGCCGCTTCTTCGAGAACAACATCGGCCGCAGCCGGCCGTTCTGGGCCTATTGGTTCCCCCGCTTCAAGAAAACCTTCGGCCGCGCGGTGCATCACGTGGACAGTGAGGCGTTCTATCGGCTGCTCAATAAGGTCGAGCCGACCTTCATCCGCGTGGAAGCCGATGAGGTTACCTACAACCTGCACATCATGGTGCGTTTCGAGATCGAACGGGACCTGATGCGCGATGACCTGGCGGTCGCTGATCTGCCGGCGGTTTGGAATGCCAGATACCAGGAGTACCTGGGCATCACCCCGCCGACCGACCGCGACGGCGTGCTGCAGGACATCCATTGGTCGTGGGGGTTGTTGGGCTACTTCCCCACCTACTCCCTGGGCACGGTCTACGCGGCGCAGTTGGAGGCCGCGCTGCGCCGCGCGACGCCCGATCTCGATGCGCAGATGGCCGCGGGCGAGTTCGGCGCGGCGCTGGCATGGATGCGCGAGCAGATCCACCAGCCCGGCATGACCTATCGGCCGGCCGAGCTGATCGAGCACGCGACAGGCCAGCGGCCGGCCGCGGCAGATTACATCGCATATCTCACAGGCAGATACACGGAGCTGTACGGAGATCAATAGCCCCAGTATGTCCAAAGAAACCTTCGACGTCCTGTTCCTGATCGCGCGGCCGGCCGCCGGCAAGAGCGAGATCATTGACTATCTCCGACGGACGCCGTCCGACGAGCGCTGCGCGCGGTATCACATCGGCCCATTCGTGGAGCTGGATGACTTCCCGATGCTGTGGGCCTGGTTCGAGGAGGATGCCATCCTGGAACGGATGGGTAAGCCCCGGCTTCACAGCGACAAGCACGGCTATTTCTTGCATCGCTACCTCTGGCACGTGCTGATCGAGCGGCTGGGCCTGGACTACGCCAAGTTGCTCGCCGATCGGCCCGACTTCCATGCGGCCGGCGGCGCCGCCATCGTGGAATTCGCGCGCGGGTCAGAGCATGGCGGCTTTCGGCAGGCGTTCGAGCACGCGCCGGATGCGATGCTGCGTCGGGGCGCGATCCTCTATGTCAATGTCTCCTGGGAAGAGTCGTTGCGCAAGAACCGCAGCCGCTTCAACCCCAACCGACCCCACAGCATCCTGGAGCACGGCCTGTCAGATGAAAAGCTGGCGCGGCTCTATCGCGAGAGCGACTGGGACGAACTCAGCAGCGCCGATCCGCATTTCATCACGATCCGCGACATTCGCGTGCCCTACGTCGTCTTCGAGAATGAAGATGACGTCACCACCGCACGCGGACCGGCGCTTGGGCGCCGTCTGGAGGCGGTCGCCGGGTTGTTGTGGGCGCTCTACGCCCCGGCGCAGCTTGACAATAACGAACCTTAAAGAAAGAGCAAGTTCGCTAGATTTAAGGTTAGACCCCAGTCAAGTTCAACGAACCGCCCACTGTGCCTTGCGCCTCGACAGGCACAACCCGTCGCGTAGAACAGACGTGCGTATCACTCGGATTCTACATAAGGATTTGCCCACGCGTCAGTTTGCAGCCAAGTGCCGATTGCTGGCCCTACAGTTTGCTGCTAGAATGGGCGGCAAAGATGACTGCGGTCATTTGTGCGGCTGTCGCTGGAACGAGGGCAGGGAAATCTCCTCAACTCTGCCGGGAAAGGTTGGATACCGTTCGTGTTGTCTGCTTCGAGCTGGGGTCATCCAATGTACGCATCAGACAATTCATCATCCCTGTCCCCGAAAGGGCTGTGGGAAACCGCGCGCAGCCAATTGCGCCTGCAGATGGCCAAAGGCACTTACGAGACGTGGGTGCGCGATACGATCTGTCTCTCGCACGAAGACGGCGAGTATGTGATCGGCGTGTCCAATGCGTATGCGCGCGACTGGCTCTCCATGCGCTTGCGCCCCCTGATCAAGCGCACGCTCGCCAGCCTGGTCGGCCATGCAGTGGATGTGACTTTCGTGGTCCAGCCGGCGCCGGTGCACGACGCGGCCGAGGACGCGCCCCGTCCACTGCTGGAAGCGGAACCGCTCGTGGAGGCGCCCATGTTCGAGTCGCCTGCGCTGGCCGGCAACGGCGCCAACCTGAACCCGCGCTATACCTTCGCCAATTTCATTGTCGGGTCATCGAACCGCATGGCTCATGCCGTGGCGCTCTCGGTGTCCGAAAGGCCAGGCGCAGCCTACAACCCCCTCTTTCTCTACGGGGGCAGCGGGCTGGGCAAGACGCACCTGCTCCAGGCGGTCGGTCACATGGTGCAGGGCGCCGGCTACCGCGCGCTCTATGTGACGTCCGACGTCTTCACCACCGAGCTGATCAGCGCCATCCGCACCCAGACCACCGAGCAGTTTCGGGCCAAGTACCGCACCATTGACGTGCTGCTGATTGACGATGTCCATTTCATCGCGGGCAAAGAGCAAACGCAAGAGGAATTCTTCCACACCTTCAACGCTCTGCACACAGCCAACCGCCAGATCGTGCTGACCAGCGACCGGCCGCCGCAGGCGATCACCCTGCTGGAGGAACGGTTGCGCTCACGCTTCGGGTGGGGGATGATCGCCGACCTCCAGCCGCCCAACCTGGAGACGCGGATCGCCATTCTGCAGATGAAGGCGGCCACGTTGGGCCGGCAGGTCTCCAACGACGTCCTGACGCTGATCGCCCAGCGCGCGCACCGCAACATCCGCGACCTGGAAGGCGCGCTGACGCGCGTATTGGCGCACGCTGAGCTGCTCAGCCGGCCGTTGAACACTGCGCTGGTGGAGGATGCCCTGGCTTACCTGGCGCCTGCGCAGAGCCGGTTGAGCCTGGAAGCCATCCTGGACACCGCGGCCGACTACTTCGGCGTCAGCGCCGACGACCTCACGGGCCGCTCGCGCACCGCCAAAATCGCGCAACAGCGCCAGATCGTCATGTACATCATGCGCGAGGCGGCCGGCGCCTCGTTGCCGCAAATCGGCGCGGTGTTGGGCAAGCGCGACCACACGACCATCATGCACGGCTGCGACCGCGTTACCGAGGGGATAGAAAGCGATGCCGAGCTGAGCCGGGTCGTCGCCGACCTGCGCGCCCGGCTATACGAGCCGGTGCGCGTGCGCTGACGATCGTGTGGATAACTCGCCTTTTTCTGGGGATAACTGGGCCTTGTTGTGGATAACTCTCACCCCGCGGCCAGGAATAGGCCGTTGGTCCCTACGGACGCCCCACCTGTAGTGGCCGCGCAACGAAGTAGCTGTGGATAAGGGCTTCGGTTCTCGCCCAACCCCGGCACGATCACAGGCGATGGCTTCCGCGGGAGCCTGGAGCGAGCAAGCTACACGGATCGCCCTGCCGCGTGCTTCGCTGGACGCTACCACAGGTGGCAGAGCTTTTCCGTATTCGCCCGATACCCGCGCTGGGTGCCGGCCAGGGACAGATCACGCCATTTTGCCTCGGCCCCGCATCGTTAGACGATCCAGGACATTGCCGGCGGGGAAGAAGGAAAGTGTGGGAGACCAGGCGGAACCCGATGTTCCTGTTCGAATTATCGGGATTGTTCCTGTTGCGCACAGACGGGCGGGCGTTCCTCTGGTTGTTGTTCCACGACCCGCCCCGCACCACACGGTCTCCTGTTGATCTGCCCCCACGTTCAGGGCCAGACGGCCCGTTACGCCAAAGTGAATGATTCTTGCTGGGGCCGGTCTCCTGACCGTGCCCCTCCCGGTTGGGATCGGTCTCCCGACCGTGCCCCCCGCTGATCACCCTCTGTCAGCGATTCGCGCCAGCCGCCCAACAACCGGCCAACCTCTGTAACCATCTCGGCCACGTGCTGGTCCTGGCGCGGGGTGATGATACTCAGATCCAGGCATATACGCAAATAGAAGCGCAGCTTGGTCAACAGGACATCGGCTTCGGCCAGCCGGGCTGGCTTCGAGCGCGCCGCGGCCAGCCCGGCTTCGATCAGGGTCTCCTGAAAGCGCAGCGCCGTCTCTTGCACGCTTTTAGCAAGGACAAAACGATGCTCCCGCGGAAACTTGGTCGTGGTGGGAATCAGCCAAAGGAGGAGGTCGTAAGTCTTGGCGAAGATAGGTGACTGTTGCATGTGTTCCTTGTATTCAGAGCACCACGTCACGCAATATCGCCCTGCGCAGCCTCCAGGTGTCGCCGTAGCGGGCATGATTGATCCAGCCCAATACGGATGCCGAGACCTTGCTCATTGGCATCTTGCCGGCGCGGTAGGCCCGCATGTTCGTGCGCAGCTTCCGTCGGAAGTGGATGACCTTGCGCCGCTTCAAGCGGCGATGGGCGGAGTAAACAGCGATAGCGCCGGGTGAATTGCTGGGCGCGATCCAGCGCCGCGTGCGTGCCCTTGCCGGCCCGGTTGGCGTAGGAATCGAAGATGAAACTGCGCTCGAAGATCGGCTCGATGACGTTGCACAGCGCGTGGTGGATGACCCGATCCCGAAACGGCGCAGCCGAGATGAGGCGGCGCTTCGGTTCGTGGATGTAGAACGACGAATACGCACCCGGCTCGTATCGCTTTTCGCGCAGCTCTTGCTGCAGCGTCACGAGATTGGCCTCCAGATCGAACTCGAAGGTCGCGGCGGGCGGCCGGCCGCGCTTGCCCTTGCGCGCTTTGCGGTACGCCAGGTACAGGTTGTCCCAGTCGTAGACCTGCTCATAGAGATGCCGATAACTTTTCATAATGCCAGATCCCTCGTGTTGGCTTGCGCCAGGATCGCTTTCTGGCCTGCCTCGGTTTCGGAATCCGTCACGCGGCCGCTGCCTGGTGCGTCCCAGGGGCAACGCTCCTTCTTGCCCTCCCTCTCACCGCCGGTCAGCCGGAGCCATTCGGCCTCGGTGGGCAACCGGACGACGCATTGCGGATTTTGGATTGCGGATTGACGCCACTGGGAGAGGTAATCCGAAATCGGCAATCCGCAATCCGCAATTGCTCGGTCAGCCACTCGGCATACGCCGCGGCCTCGTACCAAGAGACGCCGACGACCGGGTAGCCGCGACGATCCTTGCCGAAACGGGGAGTATGCCAGTATTCCGGCTGCGTCACCGGGCCTTCGCCGCGCCATTCAACGTTGTGCTCCGCCATCCGCCAGCGCCAGGCCACGCTCTCTCTGCCGCCCCAGTAATTCCAGTTCTCATACCCGCCGGCCTGGATGAAGCGGTCGAATTGGGTATTGGTGATCGGATATTTGGTCGCCAGCAAATCGCCGCCGCCATCGGCGCAGCCACGACAGAGCACCCACGCGTCGAGATCATCGGGCAGGCCGCCCAGCTCGTCCCACGCTTCGCCGGCTGCGTAGCGAACGGCCGCCGCGATGCGCGGGGGATCGTGCAGGCGGTCGGTCTCCAGGTCGCGGTCCTGCATGGTCTGGCGCAGCTCGCGCATCAGGTCGCGGCGGGTGGTTGGGTTTACGCCGCTCGCGCCGATGTCGGCCAGCGCGCGGCCCGCCAGCACCGCGGGCCGGCCTGCGTCATCCGGCCCGGCCGGCTCCATGCTGCGCAGGTCGTTCAGGAACAGCCCCGCGTCGTACTGCCGGTTGTCCACCACGCCCAACTGCCCGGCCGCCAGCAGGAGCACCTCTCGCCAGCGACCGTCCCGCCAGCGCTTCGTCAGGATGTCGTGGCGCTTCGCCGGCTCGACGCGCGTCAGGTGATAGCCAGCCAGATACTCCTCGAAGGTCAGGTGGAAGAAGCCGTATTGTCCCAGGCCGCGCTCGCACAGCAGCCCCGCCTCGCAGCTTGCAAAGGAGAGCAGCCCATCGGCGATGGCCAGCGCCCGTGACCGTTCGTAGCCTTCATCGGTCGTCAGGTAGGTCAGCAATCGGTCACGGCACTCTGCCAGCGGCGCTGCGCCGCCTGGGTAGTGCTCGTGCAGCCAGAAGGCCAGGTCCGCGATCACGCGCGTGACGATCTCCTCGCCCCCTTCGCCCAGGTCGCTCAAGAGCCGGCTCTGCTGGTCGGTCTGCTCTTGCCGCCACGACTCGATCAGCGTCTTGGTGCAGATGGCGTACAGCTTGGCCCGCTTCTGCGGCAGTTTGGGCACTTTGTCGGAGATCAGCACCAGGATGGTCAGCAGCAGCGGGTTGGTCGCCAGCCGCTTAACGCTCGGCGTCTCCATCAGTTGCGGCAGCAGGTTGGCGACGCGAGCCGCGGTCCGCCTGTCGGCGGTTGCTTGCAGGGGCGCAGGGGTGCGCTGCCGCTCGTGCGCATCGTACCAGCGCAGCAGGAACTGCTTCACTTCATCGGGCGGGCTGAGCGGACTGAGCTCGACGTGGTCGCAGTTCGCCAACGCGTCGCTCCAATACCCCTCGATGCGGCTGGTGACGACCAGGCGGTTCGGCCGGTCATCCGTACACCAGCGATCGGCGAATTGCTGCACCCGTTTGACGACCGCCTTGCGCAATGACTGGCCGGTCGTCCGGGTATCGCCCACCTCGTCCAGGCCATCCAGCAACAGCATACAGGCCCCGCGGCCCAACGCCAGCCGCACGAAGTCGGCCAACCCCGTCGTGTAGCTCTTCGGGATGGTCTGCAGCACGTAGTTGTCCAGCGACAGCGTCGGCTCCCGACCCAACACCTGGGCGAAGTGCGCCAACCGCGCCATCACCGGCAAGTAGGGCGCGGCCAGCCCCAGGCGCTCCGCGCCACGGCCGCTCGCCAGCGTCAGCGCGATGAACTTGAGCGAGATCGTCTTGCCCACGCCTGGATCGCCCAGGGCTACCAGGCGTTGCGAGCGCGCCAGCGCGCCCGACACGCGCTCCCCCACGCGACGCTCGACCTCGGCCGTGCGCTCGGCTTCGTCCAGCGTCAGCATCCGCTCGCGTGTTCGCCGGTGCTCTTCCGCGCCGCCGATCTTCAGCAGCCCCAACTCCTGGTAGATGTCGGCCAGCGGCAGGCGGGGGTTCTGCTCGAACTGATACATGCCGCGGAAGTCGTGCCACGTCAGGTCGCTGACGAGCTGGTCACGATAGCTCCGCTCGGCCCTGGCCGCCTCGACCCCCTGCGCCGTCCCGCGCAGGTCGTAGCTCAGCCCCAGGGTGGTCGCGGTTGCGCTGGCGTCTGGCGGCCGGCGCACCCCGCGGATGGCGTCGAGCAGTCTGGCGAACTCGGCCTCGGTATCAGCCTGGCCGGTCAGGTCGGCGTAGGTCAACATGCCGATGCGCCGCGAGGGCGCGCACGGCTGGCGCAACACGGGCAGGGTGCGCTGGAACAGGCCGGCCGGGTCGTCGCTCTGCGCCAGCAGCGCCTCGTACTGCGGCTACTGGCTGCGCACCCACGCTTCGGTCAACACCAGCAGCGTGTGCCGGCTGGCAGTCACCGCGTTCTCCATGTTGATCAGGCTGGGCACGCCGATGTCGAACGATTCCCGGTCGGTGCAGACCTTGAGATGGGCGGCCTTCAAGCGGGGAACCAGCCACTCTCCAACCCAGACCTGGTCGGCGTGGCTGTAGGAGATGAAGACATCGTAGGCGGCGGTTGGCGTTTCTGGCATATGTCACCCCCTTGTCCCAGACTGCAAGGATATGGCCGCGTCTGTTGGGTCATTGTATCCTAAACAGCTTCCCGCCCGACCGTCGAACGGATCGGGCTACCAGGTGCAAGGCCCATGCGGGCCTGACGCCCAGCCCCGGCAGGGGCTTCCATTTTGTAGCCGGACGGCTTTTAGCCTCCGGCGCGCCTTCAGCCGGCCAGTCTCACCCGCTGTTCACCCTCATCAACAGACGCCGCAGCGCGGCCTGGTCTGCCTGGCTCAAGAAATCGGAACTGAGGTCATCCTCGGCGTTGCGGCCCAGCAGCGCCTGGCCCAGCCGGCTCTGCGCCAGCGTGCGCAGGTCCTCTTCCAGGGGGTCGGTCAGCCGGTGGTCGCTGACGATGCGGCCATCGCTCATGCGCACGATGCGGCCGGTGGCCTGCGCCACGCGGCGGTCGTGGGTGACGACCAGGATCGTAGTCCCCTGATTCCGGTTGAGATCTGCCAGCAGCGCCAGTATCTCTGCGCCGGCCTGGCTGTCCAGGCTGCCGGTCGGTTCATCCGTCAGGAGCAACGAGGGGCGGTTGGCCAGGGCGCGGGCCACAGCCACCCGCTGGCGCTGACCGCCCGAGAGCTGGCTGGGCAGGGAATGGAGCCTGTCCCCCAGCCCCACCAGCTCCAACAGCTCGCGCGCCCGGCCGCGCTGCTTCCCCGCGGAGAGGCCCTGGCCCTGCATCGGCACCTCGACGTTCTCCTGTGCGGTCAGGGTGGGCAGGAGGTTGTGCAGTTGAAACACGAACCCGACCGTGCGTGCGCGGAACGCGTCCACATCGCGCAGCCGCGCCAGGTTCTCGGCCGCCACCCACACCTCGCCCGCGGTCGGCTGGTCGAGCGCGCCCAGCATGTTGAGCAGGGTGCTCTTGCCGCAGCCGCTCGGCCCCATCACCGCCAGCAGTTCCCCGCGCTGCACGGTCAGGTTGACCCCATCCAACGCGCGCACGGCCGCCTCGCCGGCGCCGTAGACCTTGGTCAGGTCCCTGGTAACGATCAGTTCGTCAGACATGGCTGTCACTTGTCTACCCGTTCCTTGCCTACTTGTCTACCCGGATATTCACGAACGCGGTCATGCCCCACCGCAGGCTGGGATCAATGACGTCTCCTGAGCCGGCCGCGGGAGCAGCCACCTCGACCACCGCGGTGTAGTTGGTGCTGCCTTTTTCGACGGTGCTCATCGGCGCGATGCGGGCAATCTTGCCCTGGAACGTGCGGCCGGGCAGCGCGTCGAAGGTCACTTCCGCGGGCATGCCAATCCGCAGCCTGGCGACATCGGTCTCGCGCAGGTCGGTGGTCTCCACTCGCATCCGGTTCGTATCGCCCAGGATCAGCGCCGCCTGGCCAGGCAATGCGGTCTCGCCAGGCCGCACGAAAATCGCGCCGATCTGGCCGGCGAAGGGCGCGCTCACCTGGGTTTGTTTGAGCTGGGCCTGGGCCGCGGTCTGCGCAGCCTGCGCCGACTTCACGCGCGCTGCGGCTACCGCCCGGTCCTCGGCTGTGGCGCCGGCCTGCACCCGATCGAGCGTCGCCTGGCCGCGCGCCAGCCCGGCCTGTGCGGCCTGCACGCCGGCTTCGGCCGCAGGGATTTGCGCCCGGCTGATCTGCACCTGGGTTGCGGCCGCGTTAATCTGCGCCTGCGCGACCGCCAACTGCTCGGCCGTGGCGCCCTGCGTCGCAACGGCGTAGGCCGCCTTTGCGTTTTGCAGCGCCAGCGTCGCCTGTTCCAGCGCCAACGCCTCGGGACGCGCGCCGATGTGCGGATCGCCGCGCACCATGTCATAGGCGCTTTGGGCGTGTCTGACGGCCGCCTGCGCCTGGTCAACCTGGCGCTGCGCCGCGATGCGTTCCGCGGCCGTGGGCAGGCTGGCGAGCTGGTCGTATTGCGCCTGGGCGATGGCCACCTGGGCCGTGGCGGCCGCGACCGCTTCTCGCGCCTGCTGGAGCGCGGCCTGCGCCTGCGCGACCGCGGCTTGCGCCGCAGCCACATCGGCTTTCGCCGCGGCCAACTCGGCCGGCGTAGCGCCCGCCAGCAGCCTGTCGCGGCTCGCCTCCGCCTCGGTCACCGCGGCGGCCGCCACCTGCACCTGACTTTGGAGGATGTCGTTGTCCAGCTCGACCAGCAGCTTGCCCGTCTCCACCCTCTCCCCCTCGGCAACCAACACGCGGCGCACAGTCCCAGAGGCGGCCGGGCTGATCTCTGCCCACCGCGCGGGCAACAGCTTGCCCGAGGCCCAAATGACATCCTCTTGCGATGCGGCCCCGGCGGTAGCGGTCGCTGCATCGCCGGCCGACTTCCCCGACGTCTGGCTGCACCCCACCAGGCTGCCGACGAGCACCAAAGCAATGCTCACGATGCTCAAGATCCTACGCTTCATGTTAGCCTCCTGCCTCATTCATAGCGCAGCGCCTCGACCGGTTGCAGACGGCTCGCGCGCCAGGCCGGATAGAGCGCGGCGATTACGCCGACCAATAGGGCGATGCCCACCGAGCGGATGAAGATCGGCGCGTCCCACTCGACCACCAGGAACGCGTCCATGAGGGGCAGCCGGGCCAGCAGGCTCAGCCCGCCCATGCCGATCAGCGCGCCGAGCGCGCCGGCGATCAGGCAGAGCCACAGGCTCTCCTGGAGCACCTGGGCCAGGATACGGCGTTTGCGCCAACCCACCGCGCGCAACGTGCCGATCTCTCGCGTGCGTTCGTAGATGGACATCATCATGGTGTTTGCCACGACCACGCCGCCCACCAGCATGGCCAGCAGCCCGATGGCCGCGGTCATGGCGTTCATCTGCTCGATGGCGTCGGTGTCTTGCGCGAACTGGCTGCTCAGGCTCACCTGCGCTTCGGGGAAGCGCCGCTCGATCAGGCCGCGCACCGCGGCGACGTGCGCCGGGTTCGTCACATCCACGAAGATGAAGCTCACCGACCGGGGCCGGTTCAGCAGCCGCTGCGCCTCACGCAGGGCGATGGCGCACGACCCATCTTCATACGCCACGCCCGTCTCGTAGATGCCCACCACCCGATAGCGGTTGCCGTACAGCGTGAACAGGTCGCCGATGCTCTTCTTGTAGTTCTTGGCCGCCAGCTTGCCGATGATGACCTCGTTTGGTCGCGCCACGTGGCGTCCCTCGATCAATTGGTAGTGCGCCATCGCCGCGCTGTTCGGATCAAGCCCTGCGATCATCAAGAACGGCATGTCGGCGGTCATCACGAAGCCCATCAGCATCGGACTGACCGCCTTGACCCCTGGCATGGCCTGAATCTGGCTCACCATGCGCTCATCGAGCGCGCTCAGGCTCAGGTCGGCGACCTTGGCCTGCATGACCGTGATGTGGCCAGCCCCGCCGCTGCCCGCCATGGTGTTGAGCTGGCCGATCAGCCCTTTGGTCAGCCCGCCCAGCGTCACCAGCGTCGCCACCCCGATGCCGATGCCGGCCGCGGAGAGGAGAGTGCGCGTCCGCCGGCGCCAGAGGTTGCGAAAGCTCTGGCTGCCCACGGTGATCGGCCGGCGGCCATCGGCCGTGGCGCCCCCCTCGTAGCGCAGCGCCTCGACCGGCAGCAGGTTGGCGGCCCGCCAGGCGGGATACGCGCCGCCGACCAACCCCAGGCAGATGGCGGTGGCCAGGCCCTGGATGAAAAGGGCCGGCGAATAGACCCCCTCCATGAACGCGCCCACGCCGGGCGTGCTCGCCGCGAGTTCCGTCAGCCCGACTCCCAGCAAGATGCCGACAACACCGCCAATGGCGCTCAACACGGTCGCCTCGCCCAGGATCATGCGCACCACCTGCCACTTGCGCCAACCAAGCGCGCGCAGTGCGCCGATCTCGCGCGTGCGCTCCAACACGCTCATCACCATGGCGTTCATCATGCCCAACCCGCCGACGATGACGGCGATGGCCGCAATGCTCCAGGCAAAGCCGTACAGCCAGGCCGCCCACTGTTCAGAAGCGTTATACTCACTGGCCTTCGAGACGGTCAGTCCCTTGTCGGTCGCCTCGATGCGCTTTGTGACTTGGTCAATGTCGGCGCCGCGGGCCAGACCCACCTGGAACAGGCTGACCTTGCGCGGCTTCTGCGCGATCTCCTGGCCGTCGGCCAGCGTCACCACGCCGCCCGACTCCTCCATCCCCTGGCCCGTTTGATAGATGCCGACGATGTGATACGGCACGCCGTAGAGTCGCACCGTGTCATCCACGCGCTTTTTCAGCGAGTCGGCCGCGCGGCGGCCCAGGACGATTTGCTTCGGCCCGGTGACCGGCTTGCCCTCGACGATCCGGTAGTGTGCGGCGGCCGGGCTGCCCGGTTCGTAGCCGAAAATCAGAAAGAAGGGCATCTCCTCGGTGGCGATCCAGGAATAGACCCCGGCATCCACGTTCGCCACCCCTGGGATCGCGCGCACGCGCAGACCCAGCTCCTCATCCAGGCTGCTGAAGATCGGATCGAGCGCATTCGCCTGCATCACCAGCAGGTCGTTGCTCAGGCCGATGGCGGTTCCGTAGTTGACGATCATGCCCTGCGCCATCGCACCGAGCGCCACCACAGCCGCCACGCCGATGGCGATGCCGAGAATCGTCAGGGCGCTGCGCATCTTGCGCCGCCAGAGATTACGTGAGACCATAGGATGAGACTCCCCCCCGTCAAGAGTCTGACAACGGTGTGGCCAACGGCTCCAGGATCTCGATGCGGCCAGCCGAGCCATCCACGCGGACGCGCTGGCCCGTCTGCAGGCGTTGGGTGGCCCGCGTCACGCCGACCACGGCCGGGATGCCGTATTCGCGCGCCACCACCGAGCCGTGCGTCATCAGCCCGCCCACCTCCATCACCAACCCGCCGGCGGCCAGAAAGAGAGGTGTCCAGGCCGGATCAGTGCCAGGGCAGACGAGGATCTCGCCAGGCCGCAGTCCTGCAGCGTGAGGGTCGAGCACCACACGAACCAGCCCTTCCACCACGCCCGGCGAAACCGGGCTGCCGGCGATGACATTCTCGCCCGCGCCAGCCGCCGCGCGCACCCCTTCGTAGAATGCGCGGCCATCGCTGAGCAAGATGCGCGGCGTCTGGCGGCGCATCTTCTCGGCGGCGTAGAGCGCCCGGCGCTCCGCGATGAGCTGTTGCAGCGCAGGATGAGCGTCGCCACGTCCTTGTTCCCCGG
>Ga0194125_10001123_pt1 | contig 45258 bp, 37 predicted proteins | sample TA2KigC250mmetaG_FD_148626 | JGI IMG/M metagenome (GOLD analysis project Ga0194125, IMG submission 148626) | Freshwater microbial communities from Lake Tanganyika, Tanzania - TA2015034 Kigoma Deep Cast 250m | ecosystem: Environmental > Aquatic > Freshwater > Lake | place: Tanzania: Lake...
CCAGGTGTTGCCCGAACCGACGGCGTGGGCAGAGCACGCTCTGCCCCTACAACGACCCGATGATGTCAGGTTATTTCGTACATGACCAACATGGCGCCCAAGAACCGACATCGCGGATTCCCCTGTAGAAGGGCGTCCCGGCCCGTACGCTGAATCAGAGGGACAGCCGGCCGGCTGTCCCTCATCGATTCGGGGTGAGTGGAATCACAGCCGGCAACCCGGCCTCGGAGGCGGGAGTCTCACTTGCCGGTAGCAGGCAGAGGGGAGATGACCCGATGAGAGACGGACTTGCGATGTGGCTGGCGCCGATGTACGTGCTGACGATTGTGTTGCTGAGCGGCTGTCAGGGCCGGAGTGAGAGCCAGGGCTCGGCGACGATCGATCTGCAGGGGAAGAACCCGAAGGGGCTGCTGGGGGACTACTACAAGCCGGTCGAGGCGAAGGTGGAGGCGAAGGCGCCCCCCTATCGGCTGCCCCTGAAGAAGAGTGACCTCTGCAACCCGCAGCATGCGTCGCTGGATGACGCCGCGTGGGCGGCGTTGCTGGCGAACGGGTTCGTGGTGGTGCCCTACGGGCGGACGGAGGACATCGTCAGCATCTACGAGCACCGCCGCGAGGATGACAAGCCGATCTTCGTGACCACCGACACCGTGCTGCACCTGTATCACATCCAGTTCGACGAGACCCTCAAGTCCATCGAGGAGCGGGACTTCCACCCGCGCATGGTGCAGTTCAGCGAGGCGATGCTGAAGGCGAGCCAGCAGGACTGCGGGCGCCTGCAGGGCGAGCTGAAGGAAGTCGCGCGGCGGAACGTTGCGTACTTCACCGTGGGGCTCGATCTGCTGACCGGCGAGACCCAGGCCTCGTCGGAGGTGCGGAAGGAAGTGGGCGCGGAGCTGAAGCTGATCGAGGAGCACGGCGGCTTCGACGCGAGCCCGCTGTTCGGTTACCAGGAGGACTACTCGCAGTACGTCCCGCGCGGACACTACACGCGGAGCGAGTTGCTGAAGCGCTACTTCAAGGGGCTGATGTGGTACGGCCGCATCTCGATGCTCCTCAAGGGCAAGACCGCCCAGACGAGCGGCCTGATCGACGAGAAGAACGCGCGCATCCAGACGCTCCAGGCCTGTCTGATCGCTGCGCACCTGTACGCGCCCGGGTCGAAGCTGGCAGAGGACTGGAACCGGATCTATGGCGTGACCGCCTTCTACGTCGGCGCGGCGGATGACCTGACGCCGTATGAGTATGCGGAGGCGACCAAGAAGGTCTGCGGGGCTTCGTTCGAGTGGAGCAAGCTGGCCAGCGACGAGACGATCCATGCGCTGAGGAGCGAACTCGCGACCTACCGCTCGCCGGAGATCTACGGGGGCACGGGCAACATCCAGGTGCTGCCGCCCTTCACGCCCGAGCAGCTCGACAAGGCGCTGGAAGACACGAAGGGCATGCGGCTCATGGGCCAGCGCTTCATCCCCGACTCGTACATGTTCCAGCAGCTCTGCATCCCGGCGGTTCAGGGCTTCACGGGTACCGGGACGCCCTTCACGCTGTCCCAGGGACCGGGCGGGCCGGTGAGAGGGTTCGTTCGCGGGCTGGACGTGATGGCGGTCATGGGCTCGGAACGCGCCCTGGCGATCCTGAAGGAAGAGGGCGACACGGCGTACGCGGGGTATGACGATCAGCTCGGCAAGCTCCGCAAGCAGTTCGCGGCCTTCACGCCGCAGGAGTCGAACCGGAACCTATACTGGAGCTGGCTGTATGCGCTGCAGGCGCTCGTCCAGCCATGCGGCAAGGGCTACCCGAGCTTCATGCAGACCGAAGCCTGGCAGGACCGGAGCCTCTGGGCGGCCCTGGCCTCATGGTCGGAGCTGCGGCACGACACCATCCTGTATGCCAAGCAGTCTTATGCACTGGCCGGAGCAGCCCCACCGGGCGTGCAGCCACCGCCTCCGCCGCCGAGCTACGTCGAGCCTGCACCCGAGTTCTACGCGCGACTCCTGGCTCTGGCGAGGATGACGCGCAGCGGGCTGACGGCGATGGACGTGCTGGACGAACAGGGTCAACAGCGGCTCACGGACCTGGAGGAGATCATCAGCAAGCTGTTGAGCATCTCGCTGCAGGAGCTACGCAACGAGAAGCTGAGCGAGGAGGACTATGGGTACATCAACTCCATCGCGCATCGGCTGGAAGCAGCGGTGCTAGGCGTCGAGGAACTGGGGCTGAAGACAACCGTCGTGGCGGATGTGCACACCGACGGCAACTCGCAGCAGTGCCTGGAGGAGGGCGTAGGCTACGTGCACGCGCTCTACGCGTGCTACCCCGTGCCGGACGGACGGATCGCCGTGGCGGCCGGGCCGGTCCTCAGCCAGTACGAGTTCAAACAGCCGATGGCCAACCGCCTGACCGACGAGGCTTGGCGGGAGAGGCTCCAGACCCAACCGCCCAAGGAGGCGGCCTGGACGGCATCGTTCGTGGTCAAGTAGGGCGCGATTCCGGGACCCAACATGACGCATCGAGCACTACTCCCAACGGTGGTGATCCTCCTCATGTCTGCTCCTCTGTCGGCCCAGGAGGCCGTCAACGTCGGCTCACGCCTGGAGCTGTTGGTCGATGACGCGCTCATCGAGTCGATGAGCGGCGGGGCGCATCTCCTGCTGCATCAGCCCGTCCGTCGGGAGATCGTCTTCCGGACCGACGCACCCTGGGAGGGCAACGCGGCGGCCTATCAGTCCGTGTTCCGCGACGGCGACCTTTGCCGCATGTACTACCACGGCCTGCACTATCGCCACAGCGGCCCGCCCGCGCAGGCCCTGCCCGACCATCCGGCGGTCTACTGCTACGCGGAGAGCCGGGACGGGCTCCACTGGACGCGCCCGGAGCTGGGGCTGTTCGAGTTCGGCGGCTCGAAGGCCAACAACATCATCCTGACGGGCGAGTATCTGGCGGAGATCGGCGGCGACCCGTCACATACCGCGACCTTCCTCGATGCGAACCCAAGCTGCCCTCCGGAGCAGCGCATCAAGACCCTCGTCATCGGCAGCAAGCCGCATGGGATGTACGTGCTGGCCTCCGGCGACGGCATCCACTTCACGCCCATGAGCAAGGAGCCCAGCGTCACCGAGGGCGCCTTCGACTCGCAGAACCTGATCTTCTGGGACCCCGTGAGACAGGAGTACCGCGAGTACCACCGGGGCTTCAAGGACGGGGTCCGGGACATCCTGACCGCGACCTCGAAGGACATCCTACACTTCCCGAAGCCCGAGTGGCTGCAGTACCCCGGCGCGCCCAAGGAGCATCTCTACACCAACGCGATCCAGCCCTACTACCGCGCGCCCCATCTGTTTGTGGGCTTCCCCGTGCGATACGTGGAGCGCGGCTGGACCGATCCGCTGTTCGACCTGCCGGGGCTCGACGAGCGCCTGGAGCGCGGCAAGGCTCACCCGCGCTATGCTCACGGCATCACCGATACGCTCTTCATGACGAGCCGCGACGGCCTCACCTTCCGCCGCTGGCCCGAGGCGTTCATCCGGCCGGGGCCGCGCCAACGGGAGAGCTGGGTCTACGGCGACAACTACCCGTTCTGGGGGATGATCGAGACGCCGTCCGCGACCGAAGACGCGCCGCCGGAACTCTCCCTGTACGCCACCGAAGGCTACTGGGAGGGCATCTCCACCGAGATCCGCCGCTACACGATCCGCATTGACGGCTTCGTGTCGCTGAACGCGCCGCTCTCCGGCGGGGAGATCGTCACGAAGCCCCTGGTGTTCGAGGGCGGGAACCTGGTGCTGAACCTGGAGACCTCCGGCGCGGGGGGTGTCCAGGTGGAAGTTCAGGACTCCGCAGGGGCTCCGATCGAGGGATACCGCCTCGAAGACTGCCCGCCCATCTTCTGCGATGATCTGCGTCACGTTGTACGCTGGGGCAAGCCGGGCGGCGACCTCCGCCCGCTCGCCGGGAAGGCGATCCGGCTTCGTTTCGTACTCCGCGATTCTGACCTCTACTCCTTCCGGTTCGTGCCCTTCGAGCCGGAGCCGCAACGCCCCGCGATCCCACAGAAGTAGGGCGCAGTTCCCCGGATTCTGTGCTTTCTATTCCGTTCCCCTCTGTTCAAGCGGCGGACAAACGGGTATCATATCGTAATGCCCCGCCGGAGGGGGCGCCGGCGTCCGCTGACTTCGGCGTCGAACCTACGGCGGGGGGCATACGTCACAGTTCGGTGGGTGGGAACTTCGCCGCAGGCATTCCCGTTGCAGGTCAGTGCAGCAACGGGCTTGCGGCGCATGGATAGTGATACGGTCATGGCAAGCCCGAAGCTTCAACTGCACACGGTTGCGCCCGCCCCGCAGGCCGACAACGGCCACAAGCGGGCGCAGTTCGAGGCCCTCGCCGAGGAGCGCAAGCGCGAGCTGTTCAACGCGGCCTTGCGGATGACGCGGGACCGCGAGGAGGCCGAGGACCTCACGCAAGAGACGTTGACCAAGGCGTACGGCGCCTTCCACCAGTTCCGACCCGGCACCAACTTCAAGGCGTGGATCTACCGGGTCCTGGTGAACACGTACATCAACCACTACCGGCGCAGACGACGCGCGCCTCAGGTGCGGTCGTGGGAGGAGTTGGCGGTCGATGGGGATGCGGACTACGCCCGCGAGGACCCCAGCCGCCTGAGTTCGCCCGAGGAGTCGGTCCTGGCGCGCGTGCCTGATGAGGAGGTGCAGCCGGCGCTCGAAGCCTTACCCGAAGAGTTCCGAGTCGCCGTGCTCCTCTCGGACGTCGATGAGTTCTCGTACAAGGAGATCGCGGGAATCCTTGGCATTCCCCTGGGCACCGTAAGGTCCAGGATCTTCCGGGGCAGGCGCCTGCTGAGGCAGAGGCTCTCCAGCTACGCCCGAGCGCATGGCGTCATCTGAGTGCGGCGCGCCCCGGAAGCCGCGGCCAGGATCACCGCGACACGGGGGGCGACGACACACTCAGAGCGAGGGCGCCATGGACTGCTTCGAGCTGCAGGAAGACCTCTGCGCCTACGTCGATAACGAACTCGACCCCGATGCCCGAGCGCTGGTGGAGGCGCACATCAGCGCGTGTGAGGAGTGTGCGGAGGAGGTCGCGTCCTACCGCACGCTCAAGTCCCTCGTCGGTCGCGCCCGGCTGTACGAAGAGGATCCCCCCGAGACGATCCGCGTCGTGACCGAACCGATTGAGCTTCCCTCCACGCCCTTGCCCGCGCAGTTCTCGTGGCTCCATCGCCCCGTTCGCGCGCGCTCCGTGGTGTTGGCGGCGGCGGCAGTGTTGGTCGCGTTGCTTGTTGGGTGGCGCGAGTACGAGAGTCGCTACGTGAGCGGGCTGCTGCAACGCGAGGCGGTCATGGCGCATCTGCACGGCGTGGCGGCCGCCCTGCCGGCGGAGCCCGACCCGGTGATGGACGCCTCCCTGCAGCCGATCGACGATCGGCTCTACGCCCGCCCCGAGGGTCTGGCTTCGGTCGGCCACTTGGCCGCGTACCAGACGGTCTACTTCGTTGGGTCACATGCGGTGTCTCAACTCCGCTTCGCCGCCGGCGACTTCGACGACAGCAGCCTGGCTCGGCAGACGGCCGGCGGCCGCGACTACCGCGTGGGGCGCCTGGGCGACTTCTCCATCGCCTCCTATCGGCGCGGCCCGGTGCAGATTGTGCTGGTCTCCGACGTCTCGCCGGAGGCCTTGCTGGTCCTCGCGCAGAACCTGCCTCCCGATACGCCTTTCAGCACCGGCGGGACCGGCTACTGATCCCGCGCGACGTTCGCCTCGGCAGGCCGACCCGGGAAGCGGGTCGCGCCGCTTACTGAGTCTCGTGGAGATAGCCAAACTCGTGGGGCGGGCATTCTTGCCCGCCACAGGCCATTGGCGGGCAAGAATGCCCGCCCCACGAGTTCACGGCCTGTTGCGCAAGGTCCACGAGACCCAATAGGACTGCCATGACCCGACGCGCCGGCCTGATCGTCCTTCTGGCCTCCGTGGTGCTGGCGGTGCTGCTTGCCTGGCTCTTGCGCGCGCCGCCGGAAGCCGGCGCACGTCTGGCGCCCGTGAAGGGGCAGCACTCAGGCGCGCTGACGGCTCGCAGTGTGGTTCCCCCCGCCGCGAGGCCCTCGACTGTCCGGCGAGGCCGCCTCGCGGGCAGTCTCGCGGTGCCGGACGGGTATGATGTCACCATCTCGGCCGTGGACCTGAAGGAGATTCTCGACCCGGCTCGCCCGCTGGAGGACGTCCGTCCTCTCGAGACGCCCCGGTGCGTGACCGGCGACTCGCCCGACGCGCCGGAGGATGACGAGACCGTGATCGGGGTCGTCGTGGACGGCGTACCGCGCGCCTATCCCCTCTCCGTGCTGGACTACCACTGGGCGGCAAACGACGTCGTGGACGGGCGTCGCGTGCTGGTCGTGTGGGACCCGATCGCCGGCGCCGCGGCGGTCTACGAGGGCACCATCGATGGCCGGGCCGTGGAGGCGGGCGCCAGCGGGAAGTGGTACCGCGCCAATGCCCTCTTCTACGACCGCGAGAGCACCAGCCTTCTCCCGGCGATCACCGGTCGATTCGTCACCGGCCCCCTCACCAATCGCGCGCTGCGCCCCCTCCCGTTTCGGAGGGAGAGCTGGAAGGCATGGCGCGAGCGGCACGAGGCTACGCGAGTGTTGCCCCGTGAAACGGCGCGCAACGCCCCGCCGGCGGCCTTTGGTTCGGATGAGCAGGCCTGGGTGACGCTCCTGGCGAACGCCCCGCACAGCGAGCCGCCGCTGCCCCTGCAGGAGTGGGTCATCGGCTTTCTGGATCCCATCGGCAAGCCGATCTGTTGCGCCACAAAGGACCTGCCGGGAGAAGAGCCGCTCAGGATTGGTCGCGCGTTGGTCGAACGGCAACCGGACGGCGGCGCGCGGGCCATGCTGTCAGGGGGCGTATGGCCGCAGCAGGTCGTCTGTCGGTACTGCTCGTGGGTCTACCTGCATCAGGACACCGAGGCCTGGCCGCAGAGAGGGACAGAGGCGAAGTGATAGCTGACAGGCTGGCCTGTGTCATCCTGGCTGCCGGGCAGAGCAAGCGGATGAAGACCCGGCGGAGCAAAGCGCTGCACCCCCTCTGCGGCGTCCCGCTGCTCGCACGAGTTCTCCGCACGCTAACCGAGTTGGGCGTCGCGCCGATTGTCACGGTGATCTCCCCTGACGCCGACGAGGTGGCGGCTCTCGCCCATGCGGGCGGCTCGGAGACGGTGGTCCAGGATCCGCCGCTCGGAACCGGCCATGCTGCCCTGCAGGCGCGGAGCGTGCTCGGGGCCTTCCAGGGCACCGTCCTGCTCACGTGTGTGGACATCCCGCTACTGCGCGTCGAGACGCTGCAGGCGCTCATCGAACATCACCATGCCACCAACGCGGCGGCGACCATCCTCACCGCCGAGCATGCCGATCCTACTGGCTACGGGCGCATCGTGCGGGGGCCCGATGGCGGCGTGCAGGCGATCGTCGAGCACCGCGATGCCGATGAGGCCACACGCGCCATCCGGGAGATCAACTCCTCGGTCTACTGTCTCCGCAGCCCGCTGGTGTTCGACTTGGCTGCCAATCTCAGGGCGGAGAACGATCAGGGCGAGCAGTACCTGACCGATGTCATCGCCGACCTCGTTGCCGCGGGCGAGCGCGTGGAGGCCCTGCTCACCGATGACCCGCAGGAGATCGCCGGTATCAACAGCCGCGTGCAGCTCGCCGAGGCCGAGAAGGTCCTGCGGCAGCGCATTCGCGAGCGGCTGATGCTCGATGGCGTGACGCTGCTCGATCCGGACACCATCTACATCGACGACGATGTGCAGATCGGCCGGGACACAACCATTCAGCCCTGCACGTTCATCAGCGGGCAGACCACGATCGGCGAGGACTGCGAGATCGGTCCGCACGCGACCGTGCGTGATTGTGAGATCGGAGATCGCGTCGTCATCCGGCACGGCACGTTCATGATGGACAGCCGGGTCGGCGATGAGGCCACTGTCGGCCCGTTCGCGCACGTCCGCTCGGGCTGCACCATCGGCCCGAAGGCGCGTGCAGGCAGCTACGTCGAGATGAAGGCTGCGGAGCTTGGAGAGGGCGTGAAGGCCGGTCACGTCGCGTACCTGGGAGACGTGACGGTCGGCGCTGGCGCCAACATCGGCGCGGGGGCCATCGTCTGCAACTACGACGGCGCCCGCAAACACCGCACCGTCATCGGCGAGCGCGCCTTCATCGGCTCGAACGTCAGTCTCGTGGCGCCCGTCACGATCGGCGACGGGGCCTACATCGGCGCGGGCTCCACGATCACCCAGGACGTGCCGCCGGGAGCGTTGGCGGTCGCCCGCAAGAAGCAGAAGGTCATCGAGGGCTGGAAACCGCCCAGCAAGGACGACGACTCGGGGAAGTGAGGGTCGCCCGTGAAACGCCTTGGCATCGTCGCGCTGGAATCCTCGCACGTGGACGCGTACTGTCGCATCTTCAACCTGCCGGATGACGAGTGGCACCTCGACGGTGCGCGGGTCGTTGCGCTCTGCACGCAGGACAACACCCAGGAGCGCATCGACGAACTGTGCGCGAAGTTCGGGATCGAGACGGTGGTGGATTCGCCCGAGGCGCTCGTGCCGTTGGTGGATGCCGCGATGATGCTGGGTCGCGACGGGGCGCAGCACTGCGAGCAGACGCTCCCCTTCCTGCGCGCGGGCAAACCGTGCTTTGTGGACAAGCCCTTCGCCCATAGCATCGAGGACGCCGCGCTGATGATCGAGACCGCGAGAGCGAACTCCGCGCCCATCACGACCTCCTCGTCGCTGAGGTACGCCATCGAGCTGGAGGAGGCTGCCGACAAGATCGCGGCGCTGGGCGAGCTGCGCCACTGCAGCCTGATCGGGCCGGGGGAGCTGTTCTTCTACGGCATCCACCTGAGCGATGTTCTGATGCGACTCATGGGGCCGGGCGTCGAGGCGGTCTCCGACCTACGCGAGGAGTCGATCGACCTGCTCTCCGTCACCTATGGCGAGGGGCGCTCGGCGACGCTGCAGGTGCTCCGCAACACCGCCTACGTCTTCGCCGTCACCCTCATCGGCACGCAGGGCACGCTGGACCTTCAGCCCCACGATCCGCGCAACTACGTCGTCCAGATGCAGGCCTTCTTGCGGATGCTCGAGACCGGCGAGGAGCCCGTGCCCGAGGCGGAGATGCTGGAGGCCGTGAGGATCCTCGTCGCCGCGGATCGCTCGGCAAAGCAGGGCGGGCGGCCGGTGCGGCTGGCGGAGGTCTACCCCTGGAAGAGACCGTTCTGACGGCAGGAGATGCGGAGTCGCGGAGCTGGGGAGTTCGGGAGAACGTCAACGGTCGGCGGGTTGGGGCAGTTCCAGCATGTAGTGAATCTGCCGCGTGAGCTCCTCGAAGCCGAGTTTGGGGTAGAGGTGTTCGCCGGCGGCGTTGCCGACGAGGGTCTCGATCTTCGCGTGGGTCATCCCCTTACTGCGGAAGTAATCGAGCGCGTGTTGGATGAGCGCCGAGCCGATGCCCCGGCCTTGGTGGCTCGGATCGACGGCGACGTTCAGGATGTGGCCGATGCCGGTGTGCTCGTCGGCACGTGTCGTGATGAAGCCGATGACCTGGTCGCCCTCTGCCGCCACGAACGCTTCCTCCGGGCCCGCGTCTAGATCGGCGTCCACGTCGGCCAGTTTGCGCTCTTGCCACGGCACCCGGCGGAAGGGGCCGTACTTGCGCTCGGCGAGGGCATACACGCTGGCGTGTTCGAAGGAGGCCGCGGTGATTCGGCGGATCGCCGAGCGATCGGCGGGCCGGAAGGGGCGGAGGGTCACTCGGCGTCGCCCCCCTTGCGCACGGTGCGCCGCGCGGCATAGACGGGGCGGTCGCGCACCTCGTAGTACGTGCGCGCCTGCAGCTCGGCGACAAGGCCAAGCGTGATGAACTGCCCTGCCATGAAGACGAGCAGGATGCCGAGCAGCAGCAGCGGACGGTGGCCGATGTCGAGGCCCATGATGAGCTTGACGTAGGCGAGGTACGCAAGGACCACGAGGCCAAGCACTCCCGCCAGGCAGCCCCACTGGCCGAACATGCGGATCGGCTTGGTGGAGTAGGAGAGCAGGAACTTCACCGCGATCAGGTCGAGCATCACGCGGAAGATGCGGCTGAGGCCGTACTTGCTCTGGCCAAACTGCCGCGCGTGGTGCGTGACGGGCACCTCGGCGACGGTCCCGCCCGCCCAGTAGGCGAGCGCGGGGATGAAGCGGTGTAGCTCGCCGTAGAGCGTGACGTCCGCCAGGACCTCGCGCCGGTACGCCTTCAGTGAGCACCCGTAGTCGTGCAGGTGCACGCCCGTCATCGTCGAGATCAGCCAGTTGGCGACGTTGGAGGGGAGCACCCGCGTGAGCCACTTGTCCTTGCGGTCCTTGCGCCAGCCGGAGACGACGTCATAGCCCTCGTCGAGCTTCGCGAGGAGCAGGGGGATGTCGGCGGGGTCGTTCTGCAGGTCGGCATCCATCGCGATGACGACGTCGCCGGTCGCCTGATCGAAGCCCGCCTGCATCGCGGCGGACTGGCCGAAGTTGCGCCGCAGGTGGACGACGACGACCCGCTCATCTTCGGCGGCGATGGCGTCGAGCGCCTCCGTCGTCCCGTCGCGGCTGCCGTCGTTGACGAGGATGATCTCGAAGGGGTTGGGGAGTGCGTCCAGCGCCTCGACGAGCCGCCGATGCAGCGGCCCAACGCTCTCCCGTTCGTTGTAGACCGGCGCCACGATCGAGAGCTTCGGTGGAGTGGGTGCGCCTTCGGGGCTCATGCGAATCTCACGCCCTCAGCCGTTCTTGATTTCCACTTCCACGCCCTTCAGCAGGACTCTGCTGCCCGGCGGCACTGACCGGTCCAGCCACACGTTGCCGCCGATCACCGATCCCTTGCCGACGACCGTATCGCCGCCCAGGATCGAAGCCCCCGCGTAGACGATCACGTCATCCTCGAGCGTGGGGTGGCGTTGGATGCCCTTGATCGGGCGGCCTTGCTCGTCCAACGGGAAGCTCTTGGCGCCCAGCGTCACGCCCTGGTAGAGCTTCACGTTGTTGCCGATGACGGAGGTCTCACCGATCACGACTCCGGTGCCGTGGTCGATGAAGAACCGCTCGCCGATCCGAGCGCCCGGATGGATGTCGATCCCGACCATCGAGTGCGCGTGCTCACCCATGATGCGGGGGATGAGCGGCACATCGCGCTGGTAGAGTTCGTGGGCGAGGCGATGCGTGGTGATCGCGCCGATGCAGGGGTAGCTGAGCGTGATCTCGGTGTACGTGTGGGCCGCCGGGTCGCCCTCGTAGGCCGCTTGCACATCGAGGACGAGCAATCGCCGGATTCTCGGCAGCTGGCGCAGCAGCTCGCCGACGATCCCCAGCGCCACGCCCGCGACATCCTCGATCGGTTCGGGTCCGTCGCCCTTCGTGCGGGCCCAGGCCCCCTTCCAGCGGAACGGGAGCGCGCACGCGACCTCCACGGTCAGCAGTCTGGCCGCCCGGCTGAGCCGCTCCTCAACGAACGCCTCCACCATCTCGCCCGCCGGCAGCTCGGTCGTCATCCGTCCGGGGAAGAGCACATCCTGCAGGCAGTGCAGCGCCTCGACCACCCGCTGGCGCGAGGGGAAGATGGTGGACGAATCACCCGGCGAGTCCTCACCCGTCTGCGGGTGAAGGTGCTGGAGCTCGTCCATCACTTCGCACATCAGCCGCGCCACCCCGATGCACCGGCAGTCCTCCCGTTGGGGACAGCGGGAGCGCACGAACAGCGATGGGGAGGCGACCTTCGCGTCGGCATCCTCAGGCATGGCGGTGCTCCTCAGGCGCGCCTTCGTAGGGCGCCCTCATTCTACTCGATGGACGGGGCGTTTGACCAGTCAGTGGCCGAAGGGCGAGAGCGCCCGCAGGCGTTCCACAATGGGCGGGAGCTGCTCGACGACGAAGTCGATCTCCTCACCGGTGGTGAAGACGCTGAGCGATAGGCGCAGCGAGCCGTGCACCCTGGTGAACGGGACGCCCAGCGCGCGCAGCACGTGCGAGGGCTCCAGCGAGCCGGAAGTACAGGCTGAGCCCGAAGAGGCGCAGATGCCCAGATCGCTGAGTGAGAGGAGCACGGACTCGCCCTCGATGTAGTCGAAGCTGATGCTCGAGGTGTTGGGCAGACGCGGCTCGGCCGCGGCGTTGCGGTGGGCGTCGCGGCAGTTCGCGAGCAGCGCGCTCTCCATCCGATCCCGCAAGGCCCGCACCTGGGTCTGCTCGACCTCGACGTAACCGTGCGCTAGCTCGGCCGCCTTGCCCAGACCCACAATGGACGCCGCGTTCTCGGTGCCTGCGCGGCGATTGTGCTCCTGGTGGCCGCCGATCAGGAAAGGCGCGAACGGCGTCCCACGGCGGATGTACAGCACGCCGACACCCTTCGGGCCGTGGAACTTGTGCGCACTCATCGAGAGGTAGTCGATGGTGCTGTTGCGCAGATCAACGGGCACCTTCCCGGCCGCCTGCACCGCGTCGCAGTGGAAGAGGGCCCCGTGCTCCTTGGCCAGGCGACCGATCTCCTCGACCGGGAGGATCGTGCCCGTCTCGTTGTTCGCCCACATGACCGAGACGATCGCGGTGTTGTCGTCGATGACGGCCGCAGCCTCGGCGAGGTCGAGTCGCCCGTCGCTGTCCACCCCCAGGTACGTCACCTCATAGCCACGGTCCTCGAAGTAGCGCGCCGGCCCGAGGATCGCCGGGTGCTCGATGCGGCTGGTGACGATCTTCTTCCGCTCAGGCAGGAGGTCCACCGCCGAGCGAATGGCCGCATTGTCGCTCTCGCTGCCGCAGCCGGTGAGCACGATCTCTCGCGGGTCCGCGCCGATCAGGGCCGCCACCCGCTCCCGCGCCTGCTCGATCGCCTTGGCAACCTCGCCGCCGAAGTAGTGCATGCTCGATGGGTTACCGTAGCGCTCCGTGAAGTACGGCAGCATCTCGGCGACCACTTCATCCGCCGTCCGCGTGGTCGCGTTGTTGTCCAGGTAGATCACCTTCATGCTGCCGCCTCCTCGACGACAATGCTCTCATCCACGAGCTCGCGGAGTCTCGCCTGCACGAACTGCTTGATCGTCGCCCCCGACGCTACGCACGAGGCGCACCGGCCCCGCAAAGCGACGAACACGTTCGGGCTGTCGATGTCCACGAGGTCGATGTCGCCGCCGTCCTGACGCAGGGCGGGGGCGATGTGCTTCTCAATCGCCTCCTCCACCGCCTTCATCAGCTGGAGGTTCGACAGGCGCTTGGGCTTGGGCGGCGCGCCGACGCGTTCAGTCTTCCGCTCGTGCTCGATGATCTCCAGGATCCGGTCGTGGCACTGCCCGCACCCGCCGCCCGCCTTCGTGTAATGGGTGACATCCTCCACCGTCAGCAGGGCGTTGGTGCGCACTGCTTCGCGGATCTGGTCCTCCGTCACGCCAAAGCACTTGCAGACGATCTTCGCCTCATCTATGGGAGCCGGCGGCTCGCCGCGGTAGTTGCGCAGGGCCGCTTCCAGCGCCTCGGCGCCCATCACCGAGCAGTGCATCTTCTCCTCGGGTAGACCGCCGAGGTAATCGACGATGTCCTGGTTCGTGAGCTTCGCGGCCTCGGCGACCGACTTGCCGACCAGCATCTCCGTCAGGGCCGAGCCGGAAGCCACGGCGCTCCCGCACCCGAAGGTCTGGTACTTCGCCTCGGTAACCGTATCGCTGTCGTCGACCCGCAACATCAGCCGCAGCGCATCGCCGCAGGCGAGGCTCCCGGCTTCGCCGACGGCGGAGGGGTCATCCATCGGTCCGGCATTCCGGGGGTTCCGGATGTGGTCCCAGACCGTCTCGTTGTAGTCCCACATGGTCAATCACACTCCTGGGCTGCGGCCCGTCTGCCCGGACTCACCGCTCCTCGCAGCCTCTGTCTGACAGAACGCCTTGCGGCTGAGGGCTGTTCTCACGCGAGCCGTAGGCATGTCAGTGGCTGTGGTTGCCGCCGGCGCGCGCGTTGGCGCGGCCATGGCTGGACACGTGTAGCACGTGGCCGGGGTCGCAGGCGGTCGTCTCGACCTGGAAGGTCGTCTCCGCGATCTGGAAGCGCTCACCGACCATCCGGTCCGCTTCGGTGAGAAGGGCCTCGCGGGACTCGTCATCCATCTCACACGTGATCAGATGCGCGCTGAGTGCGTGGACGTTCGAGCAGAGGCTCCACACGTGAACGTGATGCACGTCCGTGACGCCGGGAAGAGACCGCAAGGCCTCGATGACCTCCTCCAGCTCCATTCCGTAGGGGACGCCTTCGAGGAGGATGTGCACACCCTCGCGCAGCAGCCGTACGCTGCTGTAGATGATGGCGAGCGCGATCAGGACGCTGAGGATCGGGTCGATGAGGTAGAAGCCGGTGAACCGCATGGTGACGCCGGCGACGACCACCCCGACCGAAGCCAACAGGTCGCCGAGCACGTGCAGGTACGCGCCGCGCACGTTGAGGTCATGGTGGCCGTGCCCGCCCAGGCGGATCAGCACGATGGCGTTGCCGACCAGACCACAGGCGGCCACGATGAGCATCGGCCCGACGCGGATGCCCGGCGGGTTCAGGAACCGCTCGTAGGCCTCGCGGATGATCACGACACCAATCACGACGAGCGTGATCCCGTTGATGACCGCCGCGAGCACTTCGGCGCGGTGCCAGCCGAACGTCCGCTTGCGCGAGGCCGGACGTCGGGCGAGCCGGTGCGCCCCGTAGCTGAGGCCCAGCGCTAGGACATCGCTGAACACGTGCGCCGCGTCGCTTAGTAGCGCGAGACTGCCGGTGAGAATCCCCCCGATGACTTCGGCCACGAAGATCAGGAAGGTGAAGCCGGCGGCGAAGGCCAGCCGCGCGCCGGTCTTCTCGTCGCCGGCGTCGCACGCGAGCGGGCCTGCGTGATTGTGAGGATGGTCGTCCGCCATGTCCACGGGGAAGGGGAAAAGAGGGACACCATACTCATTTCGGACGTCATGAAATGAGTATGGTGTCCCTCTTTTCCCTGCGCGCGATTGCTTTCTGCGCGGCCTCAATGATGGCATCTACGGTCAGGCCGTACTTCTCCAGCAGCTCGTCGGGCGTGCCGCTCTCGCCGTAGGAGTCCTGGACCGCCACCATCTCCAGCGGAACCGGGTGGTTCAGGCCGAGCACCTCGGCGACCGCGCCGCCCAGGCCTGCGTTCACTTGGTGCTCCTCAGCGGTGACGAAGGCCCCCGTGGCCTTCGCCGCCTCGACGATCGCGTCACGGTCGATCGGCTTGATCGTCGCGACGTTCAGGAGTGTCGCCTCGATCCCTTCGGCGCTCAGCCGCTCCGCAGCCTCCATCGCCCGCGCGGTCATGATGCCACACGCCGCGATCGTCACGTTTGCTCCGTCGCGCAGCTTCGCTGCCTTGCCAATGCGGAAGTCGTAGTCCGCGGGGAAGATGATCGGCTCGCTGCTGCGGCCAAACCGCAGGTAGACCGGGCCGACGTGCTCGGCAGCCGCCAGCGTCGCCTTCTCCGCCTCCACACCGTCGGCCGGCACGATCACCACCATGCCCGGCAGCACCCGCCACAACGCGAGGTCCTCCAGCATCTGCGCGGAAGCGCCGTCTTCACCCACCGTCAGGCCGCCGTGCGTGAAGGCCAGCTTCACATTCACGTGCGCGATACCCACACTTACGCGAACCTGCTCCCAACCTCGCGCACCGAAGCAGGCAAAGGAACTCGCGAAGGGGATCTTCCCCTCCAACGCGAGCCCGGCGGCCACACCGATCATGTTCTGCTCGGCAATGCCCAGATCGACGAATCGCTCCGGCCACTTCTCGCGGAACTTCTGCGTCCGCGTGCTGGTCCACAGGTCTGCATCCAGCACCACCACACGCGGGTTCGTCTCGCCCAGCTTCAGCAACGCCTTGCCGTAGGCATCGCGAGTGGACATCCTGTCAGCCATCGGTCGAACTCCCCTTCTGACCGTCTGCCGTCGTTGGGGTCACTTGCCGTCCAGCTCCGCCAGCGCCTTCGCCAGTTCCTCATCGTTGGGCGCCTTGCCGTGGAAGTCGGCGGGGGCGTCCATGATGAAGGAGATGGGCCAACCCTTCTTGGTGTTGGCCACGACCATCGTAGGCTTGCCTGCCACGATTCGCTCCGGCTGCAGCGCCCAGTTGACTTCCTGCACGTCGTGGCCGTTGACCTCGTGGACCGTCCAGCCGAAGGCCTCCCACTTCGCGGGCAGCGGGTCGGTGTGGAGAATGTCCTCCGTGTGCCCGCACTGCTGCGCGCCGTTGCGGTCCACGATCCCTACGAAGTTGTCCAGCTTCCGCGCCGGCGCCAGGAAGGAGCCCTCCCACACCTGACCCTCGTCGATCTCCCCGTCGCCCAACATGCAGTAGACACGATGAGGCGCGCGGTCGATCTGGGCGGCGATCGCCAGCCCGAGCGCCTCGGAGAAGCCCTGCCCCAGCGAGCCGGTGCATACCTCCAGCGCGGGCAGGAAGCGGATGTCCGGGTGGCCCTGCAGTGCGCTGCCGAGCTTCCGAAGCGTCGCCAACTCCTCCGGCGGGAAGTAGCCCCGGTCGGCCATGATCGCATACAACGCGGGGCAGCAGTGACCCTTGCTCAGAACGAACCGGTCGCGCCCGGGCCACCGAGGGTTCCGGGGATCGTGGCGTAGGACTCGCTCAAACAGCACGGTGAGGACGTCGATCGCGGAGAGCGAGCCCCCGGGGTGACCGGAGCCGGCTGCATTCAGCATCTGCAGGATTGTGCGCCGATGCTCGTTCGCCTTCGCGGACAGCGCGGCGGCTTCGTGGTCGGACAACAGCTTCTCCATTGCGCGTCACCTGCCGCAATTCGTTGGCCCGACACCCGCGCGTGGCGGGGCACGTCACTTCTCTTCGCCGCTCCCGGCGGCGTCCGGCGAACTTCATGTGGCGCCGGGGACTTCTTGCGTCCCTGCCGTCTCCGGGTCCTTGAGGAAGGCCAACACCGCTTCGGGGGAGTCGTAGCCCTCGAGTTTCGCGACCTTCTTGCCCTCGCCATCAGCGACGATCAGCGTTGGCGGCTCGAGGAACTCGTACTTCTTCGCGAGGTCCTTCTCCTTGCCGTCCAACTCCGTCGCGTCCACCCGTAGCAGCACGTACTTGCCCAAGGCCTCGCGCACGTCCGCACGCGTGAACGCCTCCTTCTCCATCTCCTTGCACACGGTGCACCAGTCCGCCGTCCAGTCCATCAGCACCTGCCGCTTCTCCTGGCGCGCGGTCTCGAAGCTCGTGTAGACGTCGCTCTTCCAGTCCAACGGGGCGGCCGCCTTAGGAGGCGGAGCGCCTGAGGCGGTGATGGTTGCCGTCGCAGCCGACCGCTCGGGCAGGAAGAGACCCTTGTTCCACAGCGTGCCGAGGAGCATGTAGAAGCCGAGCACCATCAGCAGCAGGCCGACGGTCTTCTTGATGCGCCCCCCGGTGCTCGGAGTGGGAAGTGAGTCCAGCGCGCCGAAGGCCACGCCTCCGGCGATCAGACAGGCGGCGATCACGAGGTAGTAGACCATCTGAGGAATGACCGTCCTTAGGAAGTAGGCGGCTACGGCGAGGAACACGAAGCCGAAGAGCCGCTTCACATCCAGCATCCACTCGCCGCTCTTCGGCAGATGGGTCAACGCTCCCGCCGACGTCCCGACCACCAGCAGCAACAGCCCCATGCCCCACGCGAAGACGAAGAGCAACAGGAAACCCGTGACCGGGCTGCCCTGCACGGCGACGAAGGTCAGGATGCCCGCCAGCGGCGCGGCCGTGCAGGGGGAGGCCACCAGCCCGGAGACCATCCCCATCAGCAGCACACCGATGAACCCCCGTCCACCGATCGCGTTCAGCCTGGTGAGCAGCCGGGGCGGAAGCTGCAGCTCGTACAGCCCAAACATCCCCAGCGCCAGTAGGCCGAAGAGGACCGCGACGCCGATCAAGACGTACGGGCTCATCACGAAGGCGCGCACCTGCGCGCCCAGCAAACCCACGAGCAGCCCCAGCACCGAGTAGACAAGCACGAGGCCGAACACGTAGGTGAACGACAGACCGAACGAGCGGCGCAGCGATGTGCTCTCGCTGCGCGCGCCGATGATCCCGAGTGTGATGGGGATCATCGGGTACACGCACGGAGTGAAGCTCACCAGAACGCCGGTTCCGAACGCGACGAGCAACGCCCACAGGAAGCCCCGCTCCGCGATGAGCGAGGCGAAATCGTAGCGCCCGGCCGACGGCTCCTGAGCGCAGACGATCGACGCCAGCGCCAACAGGAGGAGTGTCGCCCCTACATTGCGAGTCAGACGGTGCGACTTCACGGGCCCGGTCCCGATCTGGTGTGCATGGAGCATAACACGGGCGGCGGCGGCTGGCAATACGGGGGAGGTGCGGCGTCCATCGGTGCCCTGTGAGGGTTCAACAGTCGGTCGGCGCCGATGGACTTCCCGGCTCCGGGGGCCGGCAAAAGGCGAGGGGCGTGGCGCCCCAGCCAATGCCACGCCCCTCATGAGTTGCCCAACTCCACGATGCTACTTCTTCTTTGCGGCCTTCTTCGCCGGCGCCTTCTTTGCGGCCTTCTTCGCGGGCGCCTTCTTCGCAGCCTTCGCCTTTGGCAACAGCTTCACCTCCTTCGCAGTCGCAAGGTGGTGCCCCTAGCTGGCTGCCCTGTTCCTGCCCTCGCGAGTTAGTGCACGCAATGTAGACGAGGTTCTTGGAGTCCTTGCCCGCAATCCACCCTCTCGCGGTCAAGGCTCTTAGGGCGCGGGAAGGCGTTGCCAACTTAGTACAGCCTAGCGTCTGCTTACTTATACAACGCTCCTCTCACTCTGTCAATTCCATCCGCGCGATTCTTCGCGAAGATTCTTGCGCGTGCTTAGCAGTGCAAACGGCGAGCACTGCGCTCGCCGTGGTCATGCGATGAAGACAATGAGAGAGTGCAGGTGGTCTGGTGGAGGCGGCGGGAATCGAACCCGCGTCCGAGATGGAGCCAATGGGACTTCTACGAGCGTATTGCGTGATTAGGCTTCGCCTCGGAGGGGCTCACGCACAAGCCCTTCGTCGGCTATCTCGGTCTGCATTCCCTTCCGGACTCACCGAGAAGTTACCGGTCGGTAGCCGACTGGGTTGGCGCTCCGTCTCAGGCCCGTCGGCGAAGCCTGAGGGAGCGGCTGCCTAGAGACTAGGCAGCGAGTGCGAGATTGCTCTCGGCGTTTGTGTTGGTTCCGCGATTAACGAGATAGCGGAGATCTCGGCTCGCTTCCCCCATCCGCTCTGCATCCCGTCGAAACCTTGGCGCCCCCACTCTCCACTAGATAGGAATCCGCGATTCTCGTTCGAGCCGTTCCCGTGTAGGGGCGCGATTCATCGCGCCCGCCCATGTAGGGGCGCCATTCATGGCGCCCAGGAATCAGGATCGCGGATTTCCATATGGGCAGTATACCCACGCCAGGCCCCCAGGTCAACCTGCGGCAGGGAGAACGGCGTCGCACGGCGAAGGGAGCAATCAACCGGAGCGAGTCCCGGCGCCACTCGGAGGTGAGTACGGTGACCTGTACAAGCTGCGGACGAGAGAACATTGAGGGCGCGCTCTACTGCGCATTCTGTGGTGCGGAACTCCAGCCAAGAGAAGAAGCCGCAGCAGCGGCCTCTGAGGCGCCGACCCCGCTCGACCCGGCGGCAGCACCTCCGCCCCCGCCGCCCGTCTTCACCGCGCCGCCGCCGGCCTATCCGGGCGTGGCCTACCCGTACGAACCCACGCCGCCCGAAGCGGAGACCAGCGGGATGGCGACCGCGTCGCTGGTGTTGGGCATTCTCGGTTTCTGCACGGTGGGGATCGCGTCCCTGATCGGACTGATCTTGGGGATTGTCAGCCTCATCCAGATCTCCGGTTCGCAGGGGCGCCTGCGCGGCCAGGGAGTCGCCATCGCCGGCACTGTCGTCTCTGCTCTTGGGGTCCTGATGCTGCCGATGATGGCGGCGATCCTGTTCCCCGTCTTCGCGCGCGCGAGAGAGAAGGCGCGACAGGCGAGCTGCCAGAGCAATGAGAAGCAGCTCGCGCTCGGCGTCCTCATGTACGCTCAGGACTACGACGAGATCTTCCCGATGAAGAGCAACTGGGCTGACGGCGTGATGCCGTACGTTAAGAACACGATGATCTTCCGCTGTCCGAGCGAACGCAACCAGATGGGAGACTCCTACGCCTACAACGAGAGGCTGGACCGGTGCAAGGTGGCGAAGATCCCGCGCCCTGCCGAGGCCGTCATGCTGTTTGACTCTCAGCCGGGGAAGAACATGGCGGGAGGCCGCGGGCTGGTGTCGCCGAGACACGTGAACGGGGCAAACCTCGCCTTTGCGGACGGGCACGTGAAGTGGTACGCCGCACACAACCTCGACGGCCTGCTCTGGGACCCTCGCAGCACGTCAGCGACCCCGTTCGGCGGCGCGCTGGCACCGCCGTGGGGTAGCGCGCCGACGACGCCGGGGAGCCCATAGCAGAGGCCCTACTCCGTCGCCTCCGGGGGCGTGCGCTGCCCTCGCTGCTGTTCCCAGCGCCGCAGTTCGCCCACCTCGGCGAGCGTGCTTCCCTTCTGGATCTCAGCAATCTCGCGGTCTTCGCGCTCGACGGTTGACAGCGCGCGGTTTGCGATCTCCACGGCGCGCTCCTGCGGCACGACGACCAGCCCGTCGTCGTCCCCGATGATCCAGTCGCCGGGCTTGATGTGTGTCTCTCCGATCTTCAGTGGGACGCCGATCATCCCGACGCCCTTGGGCTGCCCGGCCGAGGGGCATGTACTCGTGCAGAACGCGGGGAACTTCAGCCGGCGGATCTCCTCGACGTCGCGCAACGCGCCGTGGATGACCACTCCTGCCAGGCCGCGCTGGATGCAGCTCATCGTCGCTTGCTCGCCCCATACCGCCGGCGGTTCGCCGCGCACGTCGATGACCAACACATCCCCCGGCGCGGCCTGATCGATCGCGGTCACCGGCCGGTGCCAGTCACCCGGGTAGGTCCACACCGTGAACGCCGTGCCCACGACCTTCAGCCCGGGCTGCACGGGCATGATGTTGAGCAGGTGCCCCTCGTGGTGCATGGCGGTCGCAATGTCCGCCGTCGCGCAGCGCGCGAACACCTCGCGGAGACCCTCTACGCCGACGCGCTTGTACAGCGTCGTCGCAGCGGCCTCGCCTGTTTCCATCGCGCGCAGTATCGTCGCGGTCGCCGCCTTCGCGTCCGGCGCCTTGTTGATCGCACCACCCACGATGACGACGCTCGCTCCGGCCGCGATGGCCTCCGGCGCGGTCTCCGAGTTGATGCCGCCCGCAACCGCGACGGGGATGCTCACCGCCGCCGCAACTGCCTTCAGCGTCTCCAGCGGCGTGCCGCCCACCATCTGCACATCGATCGGGCAGTGCACGCCGACGAGGTGCGCGCCCATGCGCTCCACCTGCTGCGCGCGCTCCACCGGATCGCCGACCTCCGCCAGGTCCACCATGACCTGCGCACCATAGTGGCTCCCCGCCTCGATGCAATCGGCAATCGTCGAGTCCGACGCCGCGCCCAGCACTGCCACGATGTTCGCGCCGGCCTTGGCCGCGATCTCGACCTCCACCCGGCCCGCGTCCATGATCTTCATGTCGGCGACGATCGTGTGTGACGGGAACTCCGCGCGCAGCTTGCGGACGGCTTCCACGCCCTCGCTCTTGATGAGCGGCGTACCGGCCTCCAGCCAGATCTCCCCGGCCTGCGTCGCCTCGCGTGCGGCGCGCAGCGCCTGGCTGAGATTCACGAAGTCCAGCGCCAGTTGCAGTACGGGTTTCATCGCGTCTCACCTCTCTCGGAGCAGCGAAGCCACCTTCGTCTCGCCGCGTACGTTCCCTCGTTCTCACGCTTCAGCGGATCGTCTCTCCGAGCACATCCTTCACGGCCTCCAGGTACTCGTACCCCCACTGCGTGCTCGGCTCCGCGTAGCTGCCTTCCAGCCACTCGTTCCAGGCCTCGATGTTCACGAACGGCCGCAGGCCGCGTTCGTCGATGAACGCCTTCGCGCGCCGGAGCATCTCGCGGTAGGCGTCCGGCGTGTTCTGCTGCATGACCGGGCCGGCGCCCCGGAACGTCGGCTCCCAGTTCTGCATGGGCGTGGTGGCGAGGAGGTAGTCCTTGCCGAACGCGTCGGCGAGCTCCGTCCAGATGCGCATGTGGCCGGGGATCGTCTGCGAAGGGTAGTCCTCCACAAGATCCTGCACGGTGCGGTCGCCGAGCCGGCGGCTCTCGGCGCGGTTGCCGCCGGAGCCTGAGTAGTGGTAGCCCGTCACGCCGTCGATCCCAACGCGGCGCAGGAGATCGGCCTCGCCCCCGATCGCGGCCACATAGACGCCCGGCATCCCCTTGGCCTGCGCCTTGGCGCGCAGGTTGTCGAGCACCGCCTTGGCCTGCTCCTCGCCGCCGGCCTGCGCGACGAGTTCGTGCACCGACCACAGCACCAGCAGCGGCTTCCCATCGAGGCGGTAGTAGTTCGGCTGCGAGAAGAACTGCTCGAGGATGTAATCGGCCAGGCCGCGCCCGAGCTGATTGTGCGGCGCGTGGTTCGTCCACATCACCGCGAAGGGCATCGTGTCGGCGAAGCGGTTCGTCGCCACCGGCGGGTCGCCGACCGCGGCCTTGCCCAGGAACCCGATCTCCAGCGCCCGGTTCGCGAAGAAGCTCGGGTCGAACGAACCGTCGTCCTTGCGCCGCGGGTACCAGTCCCACAGCATGAGGTTGATCGCGTGCTCGCGCATCCAGTGGACATGCCAGTCGATCACGCGCGGGTTGCTCGCGCGGTAGAACTGGATGCCATTGGAGCGCATCTGCGCGTCCGCGGAGTCGTACAGCAGCGGCATTCGCCACGGTGAGCGCTCGGCCACCTGCTGCCAACCGTCCCAGGTGTACTCGGGCTCCCAGGCCGCGAAGTACCACATCGCGACCGTGTACCGGCTGCTCACCGGACGCGTCTCGGGAGGAGCCTGGGTCGCCACGTCGATGCGCGTCGGCGCGACCGGCAGTCGGTACTCGCTGTGCCACGGTTGGGTCTGGAACTCGAAGCCCGTCGCCGGCCCGGCGAGCGCTCCCTCCTCCGGCCGCGCGATCGCCCGCAGCGCGTGCAGCGTCAGCTCGACGGGCGTGCCTGCGGTCACTCGCAAGAGCAGCGTGTTGATGTTGCCCGCCCACCCGGGGAGCTGCGCCATGCGTACGAAGTAGCGACTGCGTCGCTCCGTGGCGACGCGGATCGGGAGTCCCTGCACGTCTGGCGACGCATCCGCGATGAACGCCAGCTCTGCCGGTACGTACTCGCGGAGCCCCTCCACACGCGGTGCGCTGAGGTCCAGCTCGATCCACGGATTCGCCGCGGCATCCAGCTTCAGCGCCTGGGACACCAGGCGCGCGTTCGAGTCGAGCAGCGAGAACCGCAGCCCGTCGTCCGTCGTCGAACACTCGCCGGCGGGCGACACCCAGCCGTGGTCCCCGGTCGCGAAGTCGAAGTCGGCGCCCACCGGCTCTCCGCGCGCAAACCGCAGGATGCGTATGGAGTCTACCGCGTAGGTTCCCGGCAGCCCCTCCGGGGGGTCGAAGCGTACCCCCACAATCTTCGGCAGCCCTTGCCAGAGCGGCTGCGTTCGGAGAACCTGCCATTCGTCGCCCGCGCGGAGACGCACCGGACTCCGCATGTCCGGGCTGAAGCCCTCGTACTGACCCTCGGTCGTCGGCCGCCAGAACCACTCGGCGGTGCCTTCGGTCGTGGACCTGATGCGGATCTCCAGCACATCGCCAACTTCAGGCGTCAACTCAAAGAGCGGGCTCTGGAGGATCACATCCTTGCCGGTCGCGCTGAACACCAGGGCGCCGTTCTCGACCCTCAACGGAGTGGTGTTCGCGCCACCCCAGCCCTGAGCGCCCTCGTTGAGGGTCCATTCGTACAGGACGATCGGCTCGGTTGCGGCCAAGGCGCAGCCTCCCATCCCGATGAACACGCTCACGAGTACCGGCATGTCGTGCCTCTGTGATCCGTCATGCGTTGGTTTCGCGGGCGCAGAGAGCAGAACGGGCGAGTGGCGCCCGCGTGACACGCCGCTCGCCCGTCAGAGGTTCCGTTGCGGAGGCCGAACACCTCCACACTTTACTGCGCCCGCACCTCGATGAGCCTTCCGGGTTTCACGCCCTCTACCGTGCCCCTTGAGCCATCGGTGAAGCGGATCTCCACGTCGTACATGCCAGCCGCATCGAGGCCGAAGTGGGCGACGAAGGGCGCGTAGGAGCACCACCCGCACAGCGAGGTCAGGTCCCGGCGTGCGATCAGGCGGGCCGCGTCGCCCAAGGCCCCGGCGGGGTAGACGCGCACCTGCGCAGCGTGGCAGAAGCGATTGCCCGCGGTGTCGATCGGGCGGACCTCCAGCCAGTTGCCGTCGTTCAGGTCGTTGCGGAACAGGAACTCGCCGGCGACCTCGATCTCGGCGGGTCGGGCGCGCACGAGAATGTCGAGGTCGCCGTCACCATCGAGGTCGCACAGCAGGGCGCCCGCCCCAGGCAGCGTGCCCCAGCCCGGCTCATCGGTCACGCGCGTGAACTGCCCCTCGCCGTCGTTGAGCCAGAGCGAGCAGCCGCTCAGTGTCGTGGCGAACACGTCGAGGTCCCCGTCGTTGTCGATGTCGCCCACGCAGGCGGTGTGATAGTTCAGGGGCTCGGCCGCCCACTCCGCGGGCGTGGCATCGGCGAAGTCACCCTCGCCCAGGTTCGTCAGCAGCCTGAGCGGCGCTCCCTCCTCGTGGAACCGTCCGCCGACGCACAGCAGATCGAGGTTGCCGTCGCCATCCGCGTCGAACGCACACGCACCCAACTGGCCTTTGGCGGCGAACACATTCGTGCGCTCGGCGAGGTTCTCGAGCCCGCCGTCCTCGCGGTTCACGTACAGCGCGGTGCTCGTATCCCAGCGCGGCACGTAGATGTCGAGCCGGCCGTCTCCGGTGAGCTCTGCCGCGAGCGCCGCTTCGCTGCGGGGCGTCTTCGGGAGACCGACCTGTTCGGTCACCTCGGTGAAGAAGCCGTCTCCGTTCATCAGCAACCGGTCGCCCTTGTAACCGTCGGGTATGTACAGATCGAGGTCGCGGTCTCCATCGAGGTCGCCGAGCGCAGCACCACCACAGCACCCGTCTGGGATCGTCGGCAGGCCGGCGGCCTCCGTCGCCACACTGAACCGCCCCGTCCCATCGCCCAGGAACAGGTTCGAGGGTCCCTGCCACACGCTGCCGAACAGGTCAAGGTTCCCGTCGCCGTTCACATCGCCGGGAACAAGGGCCTCCGTGCTCAGTGCGCCCCCGATGAGGGGTTGGCCGCGGAAGTGCAGGCCGCCCTCGTTGCGGAAGAGGGCGTTCTCGGAGCCGTTGTTCGCCATCAGCAGGTCGAGGTCACCGTCGCTATCCACATCCTCCGCCGTGATCCCCCACGCCGTCGGCACACTCCACATGCCGGTCTGCGCCGAGACGTCCGTGAAGTGCAGTGCGCCTTGGCCGAAGCTCGTCCCTGATGCGAGGGCGATCGCGCATATCGTCAGGCACTGCATCGTCTGCCCCCCTTCCTTTCGAGAGGGTACGTTCCCAGGGGCCCGCGGGTGCGGCCCCCGCCGCAGGAAGGACTCACCCGACACGGCGGCCAAGTGCCCATCGCCGTTGTCGTAGGAGCGCGGACGCCCTCGTCCGCATGCCGTTGCCGTCCACCTGGGAGCGCGGGCGTCCCGCCGGCTGGCTCGCGGTGGCGCCGTCATCCATGGGAGGTCTATCGCCATGCCTCGCATCCACCTCGTGCCGTTCACTCTGGCTCTCTTGGCGGTGATGCTGATGAGCACCTGCAACGGGAACGCGGAAGTGCGCCTGAAGGTCCTGCGCGGTGAGGCGGCGAGCGGGCCGAACCTGCTGCAGAACCCGGGCTTTGAGGAGCTGCAGGGCGGCCGTCCGGTCGCCTGGCGGAACTGGGAAGTCGGCTTTCAGCCCGCGCCGGGCGAGGGCCGCGACGGGTCGGCGGCGGTGACGTGCGTCTGGCAGAAGGAAGGCGAGCAGTACGGCGCCTCGCAGACCGTCGCCCTCAACCAGGAGAAGCCGACACCGATCATCGTGCGGGCCTGGAGCAAGGCCCGCGAGGTCAGCGGCACGGCGGATCGCGAGTACGCGCTCTACTGCGACTTGCAGTACATGGACGGCACGCCTCTGTGGGGCCAGGTCGCCTCGTTCGATGTGGGTACCCACGACTGGCAGCAGCGCGAGGTGATGATCCTCCCCGCCAAGCCCGTGCGCTCCATCACTGTCCACTGCCTCTTTCGCGGGCACCACGGGCAGGTGTGGTTCGATGATGCGGAGCTGCACCAACTCGCCGCGGCGGCCGGAAGCGCGATCCTGGATGGCGTGCCGGTGGCCCCTTATGCGGAGCCCATGGTGGCTTCGGTCAAGGAGATGAAGGGCGCGGGTTTGACGCTGTTCAGTAGTTCCGCGACCGGTGTCGTGACGGCCGTCGCGGTCGGGGCCAGGGGCGTCTCCTCCGGCGCAGTCGGCGGCTTCCTCGTGCGCGATGCGGCGGCGAACTCCGACTGGCACAGCTTCCGCGACGACCGGTGCGAGGAACTCGGCCTGGAGCTGGCTGCCCAGTGGAAGATCGACGATCAGGCGATCCGTCTCTCCGGCACCCTCCGCGATACCACGGGCAAAGACCGCGCCGTCACGCTGCTGTTCGCGTTGCCGGTCGATGCGCGAGGCGCGACGTGGGGCGCGGGTCTCCGCGGCGGGCGCGCGATCGCAGGCGGCGAGTACTCCAGCCCCGTGTCGATGGGCACCGGCGCCACCGGCACGCTGGCGCAGTACCCCTTCTCCTGTGTGTGCACGAAGGAATGGGGCCTGGGCCTGGGGGTCGATCCGGCCAAGCCGTCTCAGTACCGCCTCGCCTACAACGCCGACACGGAGCAGTACTTCGCCGCGTTCGACTTCGGCCTCGTGCCCGACACGCAGTACGCGCCGAGTGCGGCGTCGTTTGGCCTCGTCATCTACGCGGTCGATCCCGCGTGGGGCTTCCGCTCGGCGGTGCAGCGCTACTATGACCTGTTCCCCGAGGCCTTCGCGTGCCGCTCCAAGCAGCAGGGCATCTGGATGCCCTTCAGCAAGATCAGCCAGGTCGAGGGCTGGCAGGACTTCGGCTTCAAGTACAAAGAGGGCAATGACGAGACCGCCTGGGATGACCAGCACGACATCCTGACCTTCCGCTACACCGAGCCGAGCACGTGGTGGATGGCGATGCCCAAGGAGATGCCGCGCACCTACGAGGCGGCGATAGACCTCGCCGGCAAGATCGCGCGGGGCGAGGTGAAGGGCAGCCAGGCCAAGGCGCAGGCCTTGCTGACCTCCGGCCTGTTCGACGAGCAGGGCCGCTACATGATGCGCTTCCTCGACACGCCCTGGTGCGACGGCGCCGTCTTCTCGATGAGCTGCCTGCCCGGCATCCCCGGCGAGGTCAATGACGCGAAGATCGGCTGGAACGAGCGGACGAAGGAGCAACTCTACGGGCCGAACCGTCAGGGTGACCTCGACGGCGAGTACCTCGATTCACTCGAGGGCTACGTGACCAACGACCTCAACTTCCGCCGCGAGCACTTTGCCGTCGCCAACCGCCCGCTGACCTTCACGATGTCGAGCCACGTGCCCGTAATCCACAAGGGCCTCGCGGTCGATGAGTTCGTGCAGTGGATCGCCGACGACGTGCACGGGCTCGGCAAGCTGATGATGGCCAACGGCGTGCCGTACCGCTTCACCTTCCTGTGCCGCAACCTCGATGTCATGGGCACCGAGACCGACTGGGTCCGCCAGGGCAAGTGGCAGCCGATGGGCCACGACCACCTGAGCCTCATCCGCACCATGTGCGCGCAGAAGCCGTACCTCTTCCTGATGAACACGGACTTCGACGCGCTCGAACCGTATGTCGACCGCTACTTCCAGCGCAGCCTCTTCTACGGGATGTACCCGAGCATGTTCAGCCCCGTCGCCAGCAGCTCACAGGGCGCCTACTGGATCACCCCGCGCTGGTACAACCGCGACCGCGAGCTGCACAAGAAGTACCAGCCCATCATCCGCCGCGTCGCCGAAGCCGGCTGGCAGCCAATCACCCGCGCGAAGACCGACGCCCCCGGCATCCTCCTGGAGCGCTTCGGACCCAACGCCGCCGGCGAGACCTTCATCACCGTCTTCAACGATGGCAAGGAAGCGCAGACGGCAACGGTCACGGTGGACGCAAGCCTCGCGAAGGGCAGGACGGCAACGGAGTTAGTCTCCGGGCAGGCGATTCCGGCTTCGGCGACGAATCAGGGAACCGTATCGTTCACCGTCACACTGCAGCCCGAGCAGTGCGCGGCAGTCCGGCTGAGCGGGAGAGGAGACGGATGAGGGCGGCTACGGACCTGCAGATATCACCTGACCTACGTCGCCTTCTCGACGAGGCGCTCCAGCGCATCATCGAGGTCGCCCAGCCGCAGGCGGTGATCCTGTTTGGGTCTCGCGCCCAGGGGCAGCCGAGGCGGGAGAGCGACGTGGACCTGCTGGTCATTGCCCGCACCGGCAACCGCCACGCTCTGGCAAGCAACCTGTGCCTGCTGTGGGATGACCTTCGAGAAGAGATGCCTGCTCTCCCCACCGCAGACCTGCTGGTGGTCACGCCGCGTCAGTTCCTCGACTCACTCGTCGTTGGCTTCGCGCCCTACGAAGCCGCTCGACATGGAGTGGTGCTCTATGGCGAAGTCCCCGCGCGCGGCGCGAGTGTGGCTTCGTAAGGCGCGCCAGGACCTTGAGAGCGCCGACCGCCTTCTGACGCCGCCGCCGCTCCCCGCGGCGGCCTGCTTCCACGCCCAGCAGGCCGTCGAGAAGGCCCTGAAGGCGGTCGCAGTTGCCTGCGGCGCCGAGACGATCCCCCGGACACACAACCTGCTGGAACTGGCGCGGGTCATCCGCGGCCTCGGCGAGTCGCTCCCCTACTCCCGGGAGCAGCTTGCCGGCCTCGCTCCGTACGCCGTGGAGACCCGTTACCCGCAAGCGCCTGAGCCCACCCGTCGCGCGGCGCAAGCCGCGGCCCAACTTGCGCACCAGGTCTACACCTGGGCGCAGCAGACCGTGACGCGGGCCTGCACGGGCGCGTAGGGCGGCACGTGGCCTGTCAGTGCTGGATCGGCCGACCGCTCCCAGGCTCCCGGGACGCTTCCGTGCGACCGAGGCTGGCGACGGAACTGGTCTCCGCGCAGGCCATTCCGGCCTCGGCAGCGAATCAGGGAACCGTATCGTTCACCGTCACACTGCAGCCCGAGCAATGCGCGGCGCTCCAACTGAGCGGGGGAGCTGAGGGATGAAGGCGGCGGCCGACCTGCAGATGTCACCCGACCTGCGCGCCGTGCTGGACGAGGCGCTCCAGCGCATCATCGAGGTCGCCCAGCCGCAAGCGGTCATTCTGTTCGGCTCTCATGCCGAGGGTCGAGCGCGGGTGGGCAGCGACCTCGACTTCCTTGTGATCGCCGACACGGAGGAGACGGGGAAGCTGGAGGCCGACCTCTACGGGGCGATGGCGGACCTCGCGCGAGGCCGCTGGCGTGAGTTCCCCTCGGTGGACATCATCGTGCTGACCCCTGCCGAGTACGAGTACGAGGCTCAGCTCCCAGGCCTGACGATTTGGCGCGCGCGCCGACACGGAGTGGTTCTGTATGAGCGAGCCGCATAGGGATGCAGTTCGGCGGCTACAGGAGATCGCCGGCGAGGACCTGCGCGTGGCCCACGCGTGTCTGGGTCTGCGCCCCCCAGCGGTGCGCATGGCCGCCTTCCACAGTCAGCAGGCAGTCGAGAAGCACCTGAAGGCGTGGCTCCTGGCGCTGGGCGAACCGGACTACCCGCTCACCCACAACCTCTCGAACCTGGCTGATCTACTGGCCGAACGAGGCGGCCCTCACCTGCCTTCCGAGCCGCTTCGCTTCCTCACGCGATTCGCCATCGCCCCTCGCTATGAGGTGGCCCACCTCACCCAGGCCGAGGCCGAGGACGCCGTCGCGCAAGCCGAGCAGATCGTCGAGCAAGCCACGCGCGCTGTCGCAGCGTTGATGGGCGAGGAACCGTCCGCCTCCGCGTAGGACGAGCTTCGCTCTACCAACGACTTCCGGCCAGGCGGACCGTGGAACGGGGAGGGGTCGGCATGAGAGTCTCGGCGGCAGTCTGGGCCGCGTTGGCGGTGTGCCTCACGTTGGCCTGCGGATGCCGGCACCAGCCGGCTCCCACGAAGACCACGCTGCCAGCGCCCTCTGGTGGGATCCAGGAGACGCGCCTCGGTGAGATGGCCGATGATCTCCTTACCCACAAGGTCAGCCCTGACGGCTTGCACTTGGCCTGGGCGGTCAGACGCGGGCTCGGCGAGACGGTCCTCGTGGACGGCCAGCGTGGCCCGAGCTTCAGCGCCGTCGGGCCCATCGTGAACCGCGTAGCGGACATGGGCTGGCACGTCTGCGCCGAGTTCAGCGATGACAGCTGGCACGTCGCCTACTACGGCCGTCGAGGCGGCTCCTGGCAAGCTGTGATCGACGGCCAGCGCGGTGCGAAGTACCACGGGATCCGGATGGATGCCGGTCGCGTCTTCTCGCCGAAGGGTGACCGGTACGCTTACGCCGCTCTCTGGCGCGGCAAGTGGGCGATGGTGATCGACGGGAAGCTCGTGGGCCGCTACAACAGCGTCTCGGCGCCGACCTGGAGCGACGACGGCCGGCGCATCGCCTTCATCGGCACCAATCGAGGCGGCGACGAGTTGGTCGTGGACGGTCGCATCACGGCCCGGGCGGGCCAGATCGACCCGCACTCCCCGGCGTTCAGCCCGGACGGGCAGCGGCTGGCGTACATTGAGGACCGACCGCACTCCGCCGTGGTGGCAGACGACAAGCGGTGGCCCCTGAAGGGACTGGTCCTGTACAGCAGGCTGCGGTTCAGCCCGGACAGCCGCCACCTGGCCTACGTGGAGGGCAGCAAGCGTGAGTACTACGGCGGCACCTGGAGAGTGGTCGTCGATGGCAAGCCGGGGAAGCCCTATGAGACCGTGAGCAAGCTGGGTTTCACCTCTGCGGGCGAGGTCCACTACGGAGCACGCAGGACATCGCACGAGGTCCTTGTCGTGATCGGCGACCGGGAGTCGCCCCTGTATGATGCCATCGAGCCGTCCCCCTTCTTCGAGCCGCTTGGCGGCTACTGGGGGCGGGCCGCTCCCATCTTCAGCCCGGACGGCAAGCACAACGCCTACGGCGTGGCCAAGGGCGGCAAAGGGTGGGTGGTGCTGGACGGGCGGAAGGGGCCGACGTTCCTGGGGGTCGGCGAACCGGTGTTTGGCCCGGATGGACGCTCAGTCGCTTACTGCGCTCAGGTGCGGAAGGACGAGTGGGCGCTGGTGCGCGACGGCCGGCCGGGGCCACAGCTCCCGGAGGCGCGCCGTAGGCTGGCCTTCAGTCCCGACGGTAGGCGCTTGGCGTATGCCGCCTGCATTTCCCCCCCGAAGGGCAAGCGGCAGGTCGTGGCGGTGGTGGACGGCAAGCCCGGCCCTCCTCACGAGAATGTCTCAGCCCCGTTCTTCAGCGCCGACAGCCGACACGTCGCCTACGTGGCGCGCGACGGCAAGCGGGAGTGGGTCGTGGTTGACGGACGCGACGGCCCGCACTATGACCGAGTATTCCGCGATCGGGAGATCTGCGATGCGCAGGTCTCCTTCCACCCCGACGGCAGCGTGCAGTACGTTGCGCAGCGAGGGGACACGATCTACCGTGTGAGGCGGTTCCCGCCGCGTGCCCCCAGTTGAGACCCCCGCTACTCCTTCGGGAACACGCTCATCAGGGCATCCACGAAGATGTCCATGCCCCGCACGTCCGGGTGGTTGATGGAGTTCGCCTCCAGTGTCACCTACGGGATGCCCTGCCGCCAGAGCCGGCACCAGCGCGCCGAGGCGTCGGCGAGGGCGAGGTTGTGCTCGGCGGCGAAGCGACGCAGGCCCGTCAGTGACCGACCTCCTCCTCCCCGCAAGGAGGCAGTGGTCGCATCCGCGTGCCCTCGTCCGTCACTACGCTGAAGTGCCCCGCCCAGTCGGTTCGGCTCGCGAGCGCCGATAGAGCGCGACGGTTGTCTGCGTCTCGGTCCCCGCCCGACAAGCGTAGTAGCACGATGCCGCAGGTAGCGGGAAGGCGCCTGCCGTACGCCAGTTCCCCAAAGCCCTTGTCGTGGGTGAGCACCACTCGCCTCTCGGCCTGCGCGCGGCGCAACACGGCCTCGTCGTTGACACCGGGCAGCCATTCCTTCACTGCCACCACGTCGTGACCCCGAGCCCGCGGAGCGTGGACCACTGTTGACGAGACGTTCTCGTTGGCGAGGACGCGCATGGCGGCGCCTCACACCCCCACCAGAGGCGCCGGGTAGACCCGCTCCTCCACGAGCATGTCGCGAGCGTACAGGAGGCAGGCGCGCACGTCCTCGGGCTGCAGGTGATCGTACTCCTGCAGGATGTCGTCCACCGACCAGCCGCGTGCGAGCAGGTCGATCACGAACTCGACCGAAATGCGCGTGCCACGGATCACTGGCTTGCCCACCAGGATGGTTGGGTCGACCACTATGCGTTCGCGCCAGTTCATGTCGCCGACTCCTCGGTCGGGTTGCAGGAACACCGTGTCGCCTCGATGCCACCCCAGGAACTCGTCGATGATGGGCAGCATACTCCCGCATTGGTTGCTTGTCGATAGGCAACGCCAAGCACCTGCGGGGCGAGGTGGCCCTACTCCTTCGGGAACACGCTCATCAGCGCCTCCACGAAGATGTCCATGCCGCGCACGTCCGGGTGGTTGATCGAGTTCGCCTCCAGTGTCACGTACGGGATGCCCTGGCGGTAGAGGCGACACCAACGCGCGGACGCATCCGCCAACGCGAGGTTGTGCTCGGCGGCGAAGCGGCGGAGGCCCTTGACGTAGGGGCGCGGGTCCTCGTCGAACTTGAGGGTCTTCACGCCGAGCCAGTCGGGTCGGACGAGATGTGGAGTGATGAGGATGACCTCGGCGCCGATCCCGTTCAGGTGACCCATGATCTCAGTATAGTGGGTCTGCGTCTGCTCCTCGTTGAGGTAGGCGTCGTTCACGAACTCGATGGTCACAAGGTCGGGCTTGGGGTCGAGGACATCGCGCTTGAAGTCGTGCGCGCCGCCGGCGGGCGCGTCCATGTAGCCGCGGCTGCTCTGCCCGCCCCAGCCGGCCGTCAGCAGCTTCACGTTGGCCTTGGGGAAGCGTTCCTGCAGGCGCTTCTGGAAGCGGTACTGGTACCACAGGCTCTGGTCGGCGCCCACCCCGCCGCCGCACGTGACGCTGTCGCCCCACGCGATGATGGTCACGTCCTGGCCTGCCCGCAGCTTGGCGAGGGTCTTGGGCAGGAGCTTCTCGGCGGTCGGCTCGCTTGCGAGACCCGGGAGTGCCTCGATCGGGAAGAGGTTCTCCTCGGTAAGCTGCTCCGTCCGGCCGGGCACCCAGATGTTCGCGATGGCGATCTCGCCCTCTCCCGGGACCGGCGGCAGCATGTCGCCCACGCCGGGCTCGCCGACGATCAGGCGCGCCTCGCCCTTCTCGTTCACCACGATGCTGTCGAGCCGGTGGGGGCTGTAGCGGTAGTCCACCAGCACCTTCTGGTTCGCAGGGATCTTCCCGCCCTCGATCCGGCCGAAGTTCGCCCAGAACCCATCGAGGGTGTAGTCCTGGTCGAGCGTGTAGACCTCGCCGCCCTCCGAGCGGACGGTGAAGCCCTCGGGGATCAGGCACCCGGTTGCGGTGCATTCCTCGGTGATGAGCTTGCTCGGCTTCGCGCCGCGCGCCCACGGTCCGGCCTGCGGGTTGAAGACGGGAAGCTGCGCGAAGGCCTCGCCCTTCGCCTCGATGACCTGCGCGGCCGGCACGTCGAACGACACCTCGGCGGCGAGGCGGACCTCGCGGCCCTGAAGCTGCACGACGCCCGGCCCCACGGCGACGGACCAGGCTCCCGTGATGCGGATCGGCATGAAGGGCCCTCCCTGTGCGACGCAACCGGTCGTGGGGATGATCGCGAGCGTCAGCCAGCGCAGTCGGCTCATGGTCTTCGCCCCCTCGTCTCTCAGGATGGGCAGAATGGACAAAACAGGCAGAATGGGCAGGATGCACAAACGGCTCCGGCTTCCGAGACCCGCCTCGCAGGTCCCGGAAGCCGGAGTCCATCTGCCGTTATCCTGTGCATCCTGTGCGTCACACGCCGTGCGCTTAGGGCTTCACGATGATCTGCTCAGCCTGGGCCGGCCTGCCGGGTGTGCCGCCCATCGCGCACTTCACAATGAACTGGTCGATTCGCTGCAGCAGCACGTTGTTGCGGGCGGCGCGGGTGTCGATGGTGACAGACCAGTTGCCGTTCCCATCGGCCTTCACCTGGCCGTCCTGGACCTTGCCGGTCACGCGCGCACCCAGGATCCGCGAGCGCCCCTCGTAGGTCACCTCATACGTCACGTTGCGGCGAGGGCCTGCGGTTCCGGTCAGCTCGAAGGTCGGCCCCACGGTCGCGCCGTTCGCTGGCGCGGTGATCGCCAGTTGCGCCGCCGCGCGGGCGTTGATGTCCACGAGCTGCGGGTCGTCGAGCTGATGGGCGGCGCCGTCCTCCGCCACGAAGTGGCCGCGGATCACGGCATCGGCGACCGTGTCGCCGCGCTTGACCGTGTACGTGCCGCGCCACTCCTTGGAGTTCGGTCCGCCCTGGCGGGTCATCGCGACGTTGGTGGTAAGACCCACGATGTCGAAGGACGCACTGCGCCCGCGAGGCTTTGCGTATAGCGTGACAGTCAGCGTGTCGCCGTTGGTCAGCGCAACGCCGGCCGGCGCGTGTGAGACAGCCGTGATGGCAGAGGGCGTCGTCTTGGTATCGATGGTGAACTGCCAGTGCAGCTCAGCGAACTCGTTGCCGGCCAGGTCGGTGCCCTTGAAGTGGGCTTTGTACTGGCCGTCCGCCATCTCGGGGGCGTAGTACGTCAGGCCGTCGGCGTTGATGACCGCCTGGGCTGTCAGCTCATCGCCGCTGATGCCGAACCGGATCGACTGCGGATCGACGCCGACGCCGTTGCCGTCGTTGTACAGGACCTGGACGACGGGACGGTTGGTGTTCAGGACCGCATCCCGCGGTGGGACGTAGTTGTCGATGACGGGGGCGGTCGTGTCGAGGCTGACGGGATCGTCGGACTGGGCGACCGGCGCGGTGTTGGCGCCGACGATCAGATGGCCGATCAGTGGCGCATCGACGACCGCGTCGCCCCGCTTCACCCGGTAGGTTCCGCCGTAGACGCCCGCCGGGTTCTCCGTCATCTTCAGACCGGCGACCGCCGTGCCGATGTCGAAGGTCGCCTGTCCGCCGGGCGTGCCCTGCAGCTTCACCGTCAGCGTCTCGCCCTGCTTCAGCGGCTTCGTGTAGCCCTCGGCCCCGATCATGAAGACCTGCGGGCCGGTAGCCGGCGGCGGGGGCGCCGCACCCTTCGGCGCGATGACGGCCCAGACGTCTCCGGTCACTGGGTTCTGGCTGATCGTGAGCTTCTCGCCGGCGCCCAGGTCCGCCAGAGTAATCGGGCCCTTCTCCTCGCGAGTGATCTTCACGTCGGGCGCGAGGTGGTAGACCTGGCCGGTGTCTGCCAGGAGGCTGTTCGCCGCGGCCGCCTGGTAGGTGATCTGGGCCACCTGGTAGCGGGCTTCAACCTGCTGTACCTGACCCGCCGCGTTCAGGGTCAGCTTCACGTCATCGCCGGGCACCAGCGCTTCCGGCTGCACGAGGGGAAGGACGGCCGCCGAAGCCTCGCCGCGCTGGAACGTCGCGTTGGGATCGACAATGTAGGTCTCGGCGTTGTCGGTCTCGTACGACCTGAGCAACAAGACCCGCGGCGTCGCGGCCAGGAGCTGCAGGAACGCACCCTGCGCACCGGCTGCGGGCGGGGTGATCGGACCGGGGCCGGGCCCGGGCGGCTCGGGGCCGACCGGGGGCATCGTGCTGGTGTCGATGAGGACGGTTCGGGTTGCCGAGAGCCAAGAGACGTTTGCTCCCAGCGCCTCGGAGGGGAATCGGACGGGAACGTAGGTGAAGCCGCCGATGAGCATGGGCGGGACGTCGAGTCCGATGCTCGTCTGGTCCACGTAGGCCACGTTCCGGCCGATCCACAACACCACCGTGCGCGTGCCGCGAACGGCCGTGATCCGCTGCTCGGAGGCGTCCCACTTCACTTGCGCGCCCAGCCGCTCGAAGATGTCGCGCATCCCCACCATGATCCGCCCGCCGACCTCACGCGGCGGGGCCGAGGTCGCGAGCAGCTGCCCGTCCACGACGACCTTGATGGATTGCGCGGAGGCTGCCGCGGCGCTGACGACGACGAGAGCGACAGCCAACCCCAGCGCCCAACGTCTGGTGTCTACCTTCATGATCCATTCACTCCCTTGGGGAATCCACTACGGCGGGTCTGTGGGCTATAATACCCACCGATCAGGCATCGGTTCCGAGACTCTGGTCACGGACGAACGTCTCCGCCAAGAGGGCTTCGACGACGTGCCCGCGGTCACCTTCCGTCCGGGCGCCCGACTAGCTGCGTTCTTTAGGGCCGTGGAAGGTCAACTCGACGCGGTGGAAGCTGCCGTGAGTGGTGACCGTCATGTAGAGCGTGCGTTTCTCGCCCGGGGCCATGTCGCGCAGGAAAGCGTAGTTCAGTCCGCGAGATCGGCCGCTCTTGCTGACCAGCGTCGCCGTGACCTTCGCCTGCCGCACCGGTAGCTTCCCGGCGTTCTCCACCTCCGCCACGATGTAGCAGGTCGCCTTCCGCTCGTCGGCGGCGAAGCGCAGGCGCGTCTGCCGAAGCTGGGCGATTCCCCCCGACTTGCCGCCCCGCTTCCCGCAGCCGCACCCGCCCGCCATGAAGCCGAGCGCCACCAGAGCGCCCACCAGCAACACGTAGCGTGTGGTCTCGCGTGCAGCCGACATCCTCCGCCCCCCTGCGTGGACTCGCGGGCATTATAGCAGAGATTGGGCCAAGGGGGGAACGCCGTTGACGTTTGGCGCGCGCATTCAGCGGGTAGAATCACACCGGCGTTGAGGCCAAGCGGAGAGGTTGATGCTGATGCACCGTCGAATATAGAGCGCTCTCGGCAACGGGGGCGCTCTACCAGTTCTGCACCCCTTACTCCCCTCTGTTCCTCGCACTTCCCAGCAGGATCAGTCGGCGGCCACGGGCAATCTACCGCACGGGCCGTCGGCAACCCGGCCCGAGAGGCACGCGTTCTCTCTAAACAGGAATCCGCGATTCTCGTCTGAGCCGTTCCCGTGTAGGGGCGCGATTCATCGCGCCCGCCCATGTAGGGGCGCCATTCATGGCGCCCCAGAATCGAGATCACGGATTCCCATATAGCACGTGGGTCCCGCTTCCGCAGGCAGCTTGGCCATGAGCGTCTCGCCGTCAGATCTGGCCGAACGAGCCCGGGCCTTGGCCCGCTACCAGCGCCTCGTGCGACTGGCCACGGGGCTGCTGGCCGCGCTGCTGGTCGCCGCCCTGGCGAGCGGCCTGTTGCTGGTCCTGTCGGCGACTGACGCCCCCACGCCGGCCTGGGTCGCGTCCCTGGCGGTTGCGTCGGTGGCCGCGTTGCTGGCGCTCGGCTGGACGGCGTGGCTGGCGTGGACGACGCCGCCCCCCGAGCGCATCGCAGCCCTCGTTGAGGCGCGGTTCCCCGATCTGCAGGACCGCTTCGTGACGGCCGTTGAGATCGGGCTGGCCGAGAAGCGCCTCCTGCGGCCGAGCGCGGTGGCGGCCTTGCTCGCCCAGCGCGTCGCCGAGCAGGCCGAGGCCGCGATCGGCGGCCGGGCTCTGCGTCAGGCGATCGGGACCCGCGGCGTCCGGCGCCTGGCCGTGGCCGTAGCGGCGACGGCCCTCCTGCTTGCGATCAGCGCGATTGCGTTCCCCTCGGCATGGGCGGGCATTCTGGCGGGTCCTGAGCGACCGGCTTCCTCGGCACTTGCCCCCCGGGAGAGCTTCCCGCAGGTCAAGCCGATCGTCGGCCCGAGCATCGCCAATGTCGCGCTGAGGCTCGACTACCCGGCCTACACGAAGCAGCCCGCCGAGACCCTCACGACGGACCTGGCATCCGTATCGGCGATTGTCGGCACGCGCGTGACCATCAGTGGCGCCGTCAGGGGCGAGGGCGCTTCCGCCGCCCTCAGCCTGGACGGGACGCCGCAGCGCCTCGCCGTGCAAGCGGGGCGACCGGTGACCGGCAGCTTCACGCTCACCCGCGACACGACCTGGCAACTGCGCGCCGTGGACGCCGAGGGGCGGTCGATGCAGACCCCCGCGTGCCGCCTGCGGGCGACCCCGGACCGCGCGCCGCGCGTCACGCTTGCCGAGCCGGGCCGCGACGTGGCGCTCCCCGAGCCGCGGCCCGTGCGCCTCGCGTATCAGGCACAGGATGATTGGGGCCTGACCAAGGTCGCACTGGAGTACCGCGCGCCGGGCCAGGCTGCCTGGCAGCTCGTTACCCTCTTCTCAGGCGGCTCACGGTCCCTCGCCGACGCCTGGAGTTGGGACCTGCGTCCCCTCCGCCTCGGGAGCGGCCAGGCGGTCGCGTACCGCCTCACGGCGACGGACAACGACGCCGTCTCCGGCCCGAAGACGTCGCGAACCGCCACCTACTCGATCACGATCGGCACGCAGACGCCGGGGCCGTCGGTGCGCCCGGCGGAGGCGGTGGAACAGGCGGCGCAGCGCGAGAGTGAGAGCCTGGAGGACCTCGAAGCCCAGGCGGAGGAGCTTGGGAAGCAGCTGGACGAGATCATCGAGGCGCTCGACAAGGGGGAGTTGACCGAGTCGGAGCGCGCACAGCGGGCGGCGGAGCTGAACGAGGCCCAGCGGAAGGTCGCCGAACAGGCGGATCGCGTGAGTCGGGCGCTGACCGAGTCGGAGCGGGAAGCCGAACGACAGAAGATGGCGCCCGAGTTGCAGGACAAGATGCGGGAGCTGCACGACCTCCTGCAGGAGACGATGAACCAGGATCTGGCCGAGGCTCTGAAGCAGATCGAGCAGGCCCTGCAGAGCCCCAACCCCCAGGACCTGCAGGCCGGCCTGCAGAGGGCGCGGGAATCGCAGCAGGACTTCGAGGAGCAGGTCCGCCAGGCCATTGAACTACTGAAGCGCGCGCGGATGGAGCGGAATGTGTCGCGGGTCGCGAACCAGGCCGAGCGTCTCGCGGCGGACCAGGAGAAGCTCAACCAGGAGCGGGAGAAGCTGCCCTCGGGCCGCTCCGATCAGGCGGAACGGCAGGCCGAAGCACAGCGGAACCTGCAGCGGCGCGAGGAGGGGCTCGAGAGCGACCTGCAACACGTGGCGCAGGACGCCGCCCCGATCGACCAGCAGGCGGCTGAGCGACTGAGCGAGATCGCCCGGCAGCTGCAGCAGTCCGGCGCGCGGCAAAACATGCAGGAGGCCGCCGACAGGCTCCAGGAGGGCGACCCGAACGCGGCTCAACAGCCGCAACAGATGGCCCTGAGCGACCTCAGCCGGACGGCGGCCGGCCTCCGGCAGTTACAGGCCCAGATGAGCGCGAACGCGCAGCAGGACCTCTCCCGGGCCGCCCAGGAGCTGACGCGGGACGCGCTGTACCTCTCGCGCGAGCAGGAGCGGGTGATGCGGCAGTCGGAGGACATCGAGAGCTTCAACGCGCGATCGGCGTCCCAGGGAAAGACGCGTCGAGAGACGATCCGCAGAGACCAGGAGGCGCTGGAGAGCGGCACGCGGCAGTTGGGCGGCAAGCTGGCCGAGATGGCGCGCCAGACGCCGCTGCTCGATCCGTCGCTGTCGCGGAAGGCGGACGCCATCGCCGACCAGATGAGCCGCGCGGCCCGCGAGGCCTCCGGCGGCGCAGGCCCGCAAGCTGCGCAGACCCAGCGGGAGGCGATGAGCGGGCTGAACGAGCTGGCCGAGGAGCTGATCCGCGCCGGCGAGAACATGCAGCAGGCAGCCGGGCAGATGGCGATGCAGGGGCTGATGCAACAGCTACAGGGCCTCGCGCAGCAGCAGCGGGCGCTCAACCAGCAGACGCAGCAGATGCAGGGCCCGGGCCAGACGCCGCGCAAGCAGGGGGGACAGGGCCGGCTCGCCGACGAGCAGCAGCGAATCCGGGACGCGCTGGAACGCCTGCTGCAGAAGGCCGGGAGGGCCTCAGACCTGTCCGACCAACTGGGCGAGGTTCCGGGTGACATGCGGGAGGTCGAGCAGGACCTCCGCGCAGAGCGTTTGGGAGGCCAGACCGTGGCGCGTCAGCAGGACGTCTTGCGTCGGATGCTCGACGCACAGCGTTCGGTCTACAAGAAGGACCAGCAACGGCGCCAGCGAATCGCCGAGCGCCCGAAACCGTTTCGCCTGCCGCCCAGCCCGCCTGAGCTGACGCCGCGGAACCCGCCGCCCGCCAGATCGGACGTCACGCCGGGCGAGGATTCCGAGCTGCCGCTCGACTTCGAGGACGTCGTTCGACAGTACTTCCGCGCGCTGGCCGAGATGCCCTGAGCGCGCGACGACATGCTGAGCCTCGTGGGAACATGGAAGCGGTGGGGCGGGCATTCTTGCCCGCCATGGCCCTTTGGCGGGCAAGAATGCCCGCCCCACTACTCCCGCCTTCCTGCGGAGTTCAGCAACGCCCAAAGGAGGGCCCAATGAACGCGTGGCTTCGGAGGATTGCCCCCGTCGCGGTGACACTCGTGCTGCTGCTGTACGCCGGCGCTCTGCTCGCGCAGGAGGCGCCGCCCGGTCAGGCGCCCCTACCGCCCGGCGCCCAGGAGGCCAAGCCGGACGTCGGCCTGCCCGGCGATGCGGCCGCAGACCGGAAGGCACGCATCGAGGCCCTGCGGGATCGCTGGGTGGACCTGGCGGCAGCCGCTCCCCGCACCGCCGCCCCGCAGATGATCGTCCAGGGCCAGTACATCTACATCCTGTACGGCACCATCCTGGCCCAGTTGTCGGCCGAGACGCTCGAACTCAAGGCCAAGGTCGATCTGCGCGAGCTGCTCATGGGCGACCGGGAGCTGATGAAGAAGCTGCGCGGGGAACGCCCGGAGAAGAAGCTCAGGCTGGAACCGCCCGCCGGCGAGCCACCGGCCGAGCAGTGACGCCGCAACGAATCGAGGGCACGATGGATCGCGAGCGCTTGCGCGGCCTGCTGGGCGCCTTCCCGGACGTGTCCGTCGCCGTCGTCGGCGACTTCTTCCTTGACAAGTACCTCGTCATTGACCCGGCTCTGGAGGAAGTCTCGGTGGAGACGGGCCTGGCCGCGTTCCAGGTGGTCGGCAAGCGCTGCAGCCCCGGAGCGGCGGGCACGGTCACCTCGAACCTCTCCGCGTTGGGCGTTGGCTCGATCCGCGCGGTCGGCTGCATCGGCGACGACGGCGAGGGGTACGAGCTACGGCAAGGCCTCTCCCGCACGCGTGTCGATACGACGCATCTCCTCGTGCGCGGCGACTGGTTCACCCCGACCTACACGAAGCCCATGGTGCTGCAACCGGACGGCTCCGAGGTCGAGAGCAACCGCCAGGACATCAAGAACCGGGGCACGACGCCCGGACCGATCGCGGAGGCGGTGATCGCCGAGCTGCGCGCCGTCGTGCCGCACGTGCAGGCGGTCATCGTCGCGGATCAGGTTGAGGCCCCCAACGAGGGGCTCATCACCGATGCCGTTCGCGATGAGCTGGCCGATCTCGCCGAGCAGCACCCGGCAGTCGTCTTCTTCGCCGACTCACGCGGGAACATCGGCCGCTTCCGCAACCTCATCCTGAAGCCTAACGCCGTCGAGGCCTGCCGCGTCATCGACCCGAGCGCCGGCGAGCCGGCGCCGCTCGACCAGGCCCGCGCGGCCGGCATGGCCCTCAGCCGAAGGACGGGCCAGCCCGTCTACGTGACGCTGGGGCAGAACGGCCTGCTCGTAGCGACCGCCGAGAACGTGACCCACGTTCCGGGCGTGAAGGTGGAGGGGCCCATCGACATCGTCGGCGCGGGAGACAGCACGACGGCGGGGATCGTAGCCTCGCTCTGCGCCGGCGGCACGCTCGCAGAGGCCGGCCTCGTCGGCTGCCTCGTCGCCTCCATCACCATCCAGCAACTCGGTACAACGGGGACGGCGTCGCCGGAGCAGGTGTTGCAACGGCACGCGCTCTGCTGCGACCGTGCGTCTTGACGGCAACGTTCTGGCCCCCTACTGGTAGCCCCAACCCACCTCCCGAAGGGCGACGCGTCGCCCGGTCTGCTGCGCGAGGCGCCCGGCGTCGGCGATGGCGAGGCACTCCAGCATCTCCTCATGCGGAAACGGCACTCGCCCGCTGCGGACCATCTGCTTGATGAGCTTGAGGATCTCCGCGGCGCCCCATGGGAACTCGAAGTCCCCGATCTGTCCCGAATGGATCGCGCCCTTCTCGCTGAAGGCGCTGACGGACAGTGAGCAGTGGTACGTGGGCCCGGAATCGCAGTTCAGCATGACGCCCGCCGTCGGCCGGTCGGGTTGCCCGCCGAAGTCCAGGTGCAGGTAGGCCAGCTCCGACGGGCCCATGCAGTCCACCGCCTGCACGCCCGCGCCAAAGACATGCTGCGCCAGGCTGATCGTGTGGATCGACCCGGCCAGGGTTTGGCCTGGCCCCTTGATCGAGCCGAAGCCCACCGGCGCAATCTCCTGCAGGCGGTCGCGGAAGTGGCGCGCGTGAGGCACCGTGCGCAGCATGGAGAGCGACAGCATCGGCGTGCGGTGCTTGCGGGCCAGCGCCACGATCGCGCTCGCTTCCTCCAGGTTGTTGGCGAGCGGCTTGTCCACGAACGTCGGCACGCGCTTCCGCAGGCCTGGGGTCGCCAGTTCCAGGTGGCCAGACCCATCGCCGTTGCAGTCGGGGATGAAGACGAGGTCCACGTCGTCCGAGCACTCGGCGAAGGTCTCGCATACCTCCGGCCTCCCGCCGAAGGCTGCTGAAGCCGCCTCTGCGGCCTTGGTGTCGGCATCCCAGACCTTCGCGATGGTAAAGCCCGGAACGAAGGGCGAGGTCAGGCGGGTGGGGTCATTGTAGCTCAGGTAGTGGTAGAAGAACGCGGCCTGACCGCGACCGAGCGAGCGCAGGACGAGAGGATCGTGCCGCTCCATCTGCACGCCGTAGTACAGCGCATGGAGGTCACAGCCGATCATCCCCACGCGGATCTTGCGCGCGCTCATCCCAGCTTCTCCTTGCCGCTCAGCACATCGGCCACACGCACCTGCCGACCCGTGCGCTGCGCGATCTGCCCGGCCTCGATGATCCCGATATGGAGCAGCATGTTCTCGTAGGGGCGCGGCGGGACGCCGGTGAGGATCATCCGCTTGAAGTTCCGCAGGATCTGCTGCCCGCCATAGATGAACTCGAAGTCGCCGATCGGGTTGGAGGTCACGGCCCCCGCCGCGCTGTAGCCCGCGGCGTAGAAGTTGCAGCGCTCCGGGAAGTGCTCGACGGAAGTGTTCAGGATCACCACCTCTCTCCCCGACCGCAGGCGCAAGTGCAGGTACTCCAGCGGCAGCGTTCCCATCGCCTCGACGAAGTCGACGTCGCTCCCGAAGAGGTTCAGCGCCAGCGCGACGCCGTGGATGATGTAGGCCAGTCGATCCTCGAGGCCGCCAAACTCGCGCTGACCGAGGTTCTCCTGCGAGAAGGCGCCGCCCACGCCCTTCACCACCCCCACGGTCGCCTGCCCGATCTCGGCGAAGCGGGCCTTGAAGAGGTCCGCCGCCGGGACCACCGACAGAATCGACTCGTTGTACATCGGCGTGCCGTGGCGCTGGGCCAGCCGGACGAGAGCCCGCGCATCGGCCAGCGTCGGCGCGAGGGGCTTGTCCACGAACGTGGGGATGCGGCGCTTCAGGAAGGGCGTCGCGAGCTTCAGATGGTCTCCCCCTCCACCGTCACAATTCGAGATGAAGACGGCATCGATTCCCTCGACCATCTCCTCCACGCTGCTGCAGACCTCCGGCCGGCCCGAGAAGGTCTCCGAGAAGTGCTCCGCCCGCGCGCGGTCGTAGTCGTAGCACTTCACGATCTCCATGCCGCTCACTTTGGGCAGCTTGTCGAGCCGGAACGGGTTGTAGATGTCCTGGTAGTAATGCGCGACGATGTAGTCGTGCTCGACGAGCTTCGCCGGCACGAGATGCCGGGAGTCCATCTGCGCGCCGAAGTAGTAGCCATGTGTGTCGCAGCGGATGACGCCGACGCGGATCGGCTTGCGGGCGGCCATGGGTGGCTCCTTTCACATTACCAGGCAAGTACCCGGCAGGGCGCCGCGCTCGCACCATGCAGGCGCAGCGGCGCAACACACAGGGTGACCTGCCGTCCGACGAGCGGCTGCAGACCGACGAGCGGGCAGACGATCACGCCGCCCGTCCTGAAGTACTCCCGCAGGAAGGGCATCGCGGCATCTTGCGGGTGATCGAAGGACAGCATGTCGCCGCCCAGAATCGCCGGTCGGTGCTGCAGCAGCCACTCCTGCAGCGCAGGCGAGAAGTGCGGGCTCGCGGAGTAGTAGTCCGGCAGATGCAGATGCGACTCCCAACCGGAGTGGATCAGGATGGCGTCCCTCTCCGGCACGAAGCCCGGCAGGTCGTCCGGCGCCGGAAGCTCCTGGCCCTCCGGCGCGAGCGAGATGACGTGGGCGCGGGTGAGAAGCCTCTCGGGGGGAAGCTGGTCGAGGGTCGGCGCGTCCGGGTAGAGATGCGCCGCCGTCTCGGCATACGTCGTGCCGTTCAACACCATCAGGCTGAGCTGGTGCGATACCCAGCCGCATTCATCGAGGCCGCCGACCTGCCGCAGATGCACGGGCGGGCAGTCGGCCTCGCCGTACCAATCCACGCCGTCCACGATGGGCACAGTCAGGTCATGGACCTGCATCGGCGCCTCTCAGAGGGTGCACGGAAAGCACGGCGTCGGGCGTGATCAATCACGCCCCTACACTCGGGCACGATGAAGATTGCGTTGAGAAAGTGCCCCTACGGACGAGTCGGTTGGTTAGGCACGGGCCGGACAGGCCCGGATCGGGTCAGGTCGGTTGGGTCCGGCGTCCGAGCGCCGGGGTCGG
>Ga0194125_10001127_pt1 | contig 45218 bp, 31 predicted proteins | sample TA2KigC250mmetaG_FD_148626 | JGI IMG/M metagenome (GOLD analysis project Ga0194125, IMG submission 148626) | Freshwater microbial communities from Lake Tanganyika, Tanzania - TA2015034 Kigoma Deep Cast 250m | ecosystem: Environmental > Aquatic > Freshwater > Lake | place: Tanzania: Lake...
TACCGGCTATGACATAGAGATAGCCAAGGACATAGACTTCACCATCAGGGTACTCGACTGGATTGGCGCCTGCCCAACTACTGACGTGCGGGCAGTGGTGTGGCCGCTTAAGCCATGCCTCTATGTCCCGGCTGGCGGCTCCTTCTCAGTAGACGCGGAGAGTGATACAAAGGCAACGGCTTCAGCTATCGCCTTCTACGGACAACTGGAATGCGGCCACAAGTACTTCTGGCGCATCCAGGTCCGCGGCGATGCCTGGGGCGGCTTTGTCCGCAGCCCGTGGTCTGAGAAGCGCAGCTTCACCATCAAGGCCGGCCTGCCCGTCAGGGCTGACTACTACGGCCTGAAGCTGCTAGCGCCCGACAACGGCTGCCTGGGCTGCCCGGTCAAGCCGGCTTCCTTCTCCTGGGCACCGTTCAAGGAGACCACCAAGTACAAGTTCGTCCTGGCTAAGGACGCCGCTATGACTCAGGTGGTTGCCGAGGCCGAGGTTCCCACCACCGCCTACGAGTACAATGGCACGCTGGATTACAGCACCAACTACTTCTGGCGCGTGATGTCCCTCGCGCCTGCGCCCAGCGATTGGAGCGCAACCTTCAGCTTCCAGACAGAAGCTGCTCCTCCTCCGCCCGCTGCCCCAGAAGCTGCTCCTCCAACCCCGCTCTGGGTCTGGGTGGTTATCGCTATCGGCGCCATCCTGGTCATCGTCACCCTGGTCTTGATCTTCAAGACCCGCAGGGTGTAAGGCCAAAGCGCCTTAGCATGACCCTAACAGGGGGTGGCGAAAGCCACCCCCTTCCCTTTCTCCACAGTTGCAAGATGCAAGTTGCAAGTTGCAAGACTTGTAGGGGCGTACCTTTAGAAGTTGCAAGATGCAAGTTGCAAGTTGCAAGACTTGTAGGGGCGTACCTTTAGAAGTTGCAAGATGCAAGTTGCAGGTTGCAAGACGTGTAGGGGCGTACCTTTAGAAGTTGCAAGATGCAAGTTGCAAGACAGCAGTCGGCAGTCGTAGGGTGGGTAAAACCCACCACTTGAAACTTGCATCTTGAATCTTGCAACTTACATTGGGCTGGGAACTTGAAACTTGCATCTTGAATCTTGCATCTTTGGTATGCAACGCCCGAATTTGCTATAATGCTGCCTGGCTCTGAGCCATCCAGCCTTGAACAACATCAATCCGCTTCCAACCCCTAGCCAGAGCACGCAGGAGGTGCCAGGTGGCTAAGTTTCAGTTCTTTCCCAGGGAAGCAGGCTTCTATGACCTGTTTGAGAAAAGCGCCGGCAACCTGGTGATAGCCGCAGGCAAGCTGGCTGACCTTTTCGACAACTACCAGGACGTTGAAGCCAAGGTCAAGCGCATCAAGGAGCTGGAGCACGAAGGCGATTCCATTACCCACGAGATAATGCAGAACCTGCACCGCACCTTTGTGACGCCAATCGACCGCGAGGATATAGCTTTGCTCTGCCAGCGACTTGACGATGTCATGGACTTCATAGATGGCGCCGCCAAGCGGACCCTGCTCTACCGCGTCAGCGAACCGACAGCCAGGGCCAGGGAGCTAGCCGCCATCATCCTCAAGATAGCCTACAAGCTGAACGAGATTATGCCGCTTTTGCGCCGCGGCTCGCGCTACAAGGAAATACTGACTCAGTGCGTGGAGATAAACCGACTGGAGAACGAGGCTGATGAGGTGCTGCACGCCGCGCTGGTTGACCTCTTCGACAACAACAAAAACGTGCTTGACATCATCAAGTGGCGCGAGATTTATGAGCACCTGGAGAGCGCTACCGACCGAGGCGAGGATGTAGCCAACGTACTGGAAGCTGTAGTGCTGAAACATGCCTGAAGGCATAATAGCCCTGATTCCTGTGCTGCTGCTGGTGCTGGCAGCAGAGTTTGTCAACGGCTGGACTGACAGCCCCAATGCCATCGCCACCGTGGTCTCCACCCGCGTCCTCTCGCCGGCACAGGCGGTCACCATGGCGGCTGTGCTCAATATTTTGGGCGCTATAGCCACCGGCACCGCCGTAGCCTCCACCATAGGCAAGGGCTTTGTTGTGCCCGGGATTATCAGCCCTTCGGTAGTAGCCACCGCCATGCTCACCATCATCATCTGGAGCACGGTTGCCTGGCGCTTCGGCATCCCCACCAGCGAGAGCCACGAGCTGGTTGCCGCGCTCACCGGCGCCGCCTTTGCCGTGGGCGGGACATCTGTGCTGCTGGTGGAAGGATGGCAGAAGGTGCTCATCGGCATCGGCTTTTCCACCTTCCTCGGCTTCTCGCTGAGCATGGCACTGATGACCATACTCTACTGGACGCTGCGGCGGGTCAGCCTGAGGAGAGTGCGAGATAGCTTCGGCAAGCTGCAGATAGTCTCCGCCGCCTTCATGGCTTTCAGCCACGGCAGCAACGATGGGCAGAAGTTCATGGGAGTCTTCGCCCTGGCGCTGGTGCTGGGCGGCGTCATGCCCGAGTTCCATGTGCCGCTGTGGATTATCCTGGTCTGCGGCGTGGTAATGGGCCTGGGCACCGCCGTGGGAGGCTGGCGGATTATACGCACCATGGGCTTCAAATTGACCAAGCTGGAGCCGGTGAACGGTTTCGCCGCCGAAACATCCGCGGGGCTGGCAATTCTGCTGGCTTCACGTTTCGGCATCCCGCTGAGCACCACGCACTGCATCAACACCTCCATCATGGGCGTGGGCGCCACCAGGCGCTTCTCCGCAGTGCGCTGGGGCGTGGCTAAAGACATGGTGCTTACCTGGATATTCACCTTTCCTGTCTGCGGCTTCCTGGGCTGGGCGCTGGAATCGGTGCTGCAGTCAGTCCTCTAACGTCAGTTGCAAGATGCAAGTTGCAGGTTGCAAGACGTGTAGGGGCGTACCTTTAGAAGTTGCAAGATGCAAGTTGCAGGTTGCAAGACATGTAGGGGCGTACCTTTAGGTGCGCCCGTGGGTCGGGTCCTTCCGTTGAAGGACCAGGGGAGAGAGAAATACCCTCTCCCTCGACGGGAAAACCAGCAATATACCGTCTCCCTTTATCCTTCCCAAGAAGGATTGAGGGGAAACCATCTAAATACCCTCCCTTGACGGGGCAGACGACACCACAAAATCCCCCTCTCCCTCGACGGGAGAGGGATAGGGTGAGGGTGTGCGCCCATCGGGCGGGTTTAAAAACCCGCCAGGTGCGGGGATGGGACTTGAAACTTGCATCTTGCATCTTGCAACCATGTCATGTGCTATACTTGTAGCCCTGAAAGAGCCTTTGGCACCTGAGAGGAGATGACGCATGAGAAACAGGCTTCTCATAACGTTGCTGGTAGCTGCGGCGCTGCTGTTGTCGGCTTGCGGAAGCCCGGCTGCGAACCACTTAAAGAAAGGTGACGCCCTGTCTGAGCAGGCGCAGTGGGATGAAGCCATAGCGGAATACAGCAAGGCTATCGAGAGCGACCCTAAACTGGCAGTGGCATACGGCAAGCGCGGCTGGGCTTATGCCAGCAAGGGCCAGATGGAGCAGGCTATCGTAGACCTGAACAAGGCAATCGAGCTGAATCCGGGCATGTCAGAGCTTTACAGCCACCGGGCATCGATTTACCGTGGCCAGGGGCAGTGGGACCTGGCTCTGGCTGACCTGAACAAGGCGCTGGAGCTTAATCCCCGCCTTGCCGAAGCCTATGCACATCGGGGTTGGGCTTACTCTGCCAAGGGGCAGCCTGACCTGGCGCTTACAGACCTGAACAAGGCAATTGAGCTGGACCCCGGGCTGGCTGAGGCATATTACAACCGGGGCTTGCTGCACAACAGCCAGGCGCGCTGGGACATGGGCATAGCTGACCTGACCCGGGTGATAGAGCTAGAGCCGTCTAACTTCACCGCCTATAACGACCGCGGGGCGGCTTACACTAACGTGGGAAAGCTGGAGCCGGCGCTTGCCGATTTCAACAAGGCAATAGAGCTGGACCCAGACTACGCAATGGCTTATCTCAACCGCGGGCGGGTACATGGCGCCCTGGAGCAGTGGGAGCTGGCTATCTCAGACCTGACCAGGGCGATGGAGCTTAACCCCGGAGCCCCGCTGGCCAAAGTGGAACTGGCGCAGGCTTATTACCAGCGAGGCATGGATTATGGGGCTAAGAACCAGTGGGAGGCGGCGCTGTCTGATATGAGCAAGGCAATCGAATTGAACCCCGACTTTGCCATGGCTTATTCCATCCGCGGCCAGATTTACAACCAGAACCAGGAATGGGAAAAGGGCATAGCTGACCTGACCAGGGCAATCGGGCTGGAGCCGCACTTCGCGCCATCCTATAACAACCGCGGCTATGCCTACGCTAACTCTGGGAAGCTGGACCTGGCAATCTCGGACTTCAACAAGGCAATAGAGCTAAGGCCGAACTATGCGCTGGCTTATTTCAACCGTGGCATAACCTTGCAGTTGAAGGGCGATACCATGGCGGCAATTGCTGACTATAACAAGGCTATACAGCTATCCGATAACGTCGCCCTGATAGAAGCTGCCCGCCAGCGCATTTCAGACATTCAGAGGAAAAGATGAGGCGAAATTGCAAGTGCGTCGCTCGTCGCTCGGGACTCGTCGCTCGTGTAGGGTGGGTAAAACCCACCTCTTGCATCTTGCAACTAATATAGTGGATTGGGTCCCTCCGTTGAAGGACCAGGGGAGAGAGAAATACCCTCTCCCTTTATCCTTCCCAAGAAGGATTGAGGGGAGACCATCTAAATACCCTCCCTTGCCGGGGCAGACGACACCACAAAATCCCCCTCTCCCTCGACGGGAGAGGGATAGGGTGAGGGTGACGCCCACCGGGCGGGTTTAAAAACCCGCCCCTACAACACGTTTTAGTTTCAAGACGCGTAGGGGCGTACCTTTAGGTGCGCCCACATGGTTTTCGTAGTGGCGTACCTTTAGGAACCCCTGCAACTTGCAACTTTGGTGGGTGGGGGACTTGAAACTTGAAACTTGAAACTTGCAACTAATATAGTGCGCCCTAGTCATTCAGCGTTTGGCTGAAAAACTCGGCAACCTTCCCCGCCAGCTCCTCTTCGAACCCCCACCAGAAATGGTCAGCGCTCGGCACCAGGTGAAACTGCTTGGGCTCGGCTGCCGCCTCATACATCTCCTCTGCCCTGCCCTGCGGTATAAAAGAGTCCCTGCCACCGAAGACAAAGAGCTTGGGCTTTCTGCACTGCCTTATCTCGTCTATCTGCGCCATCTCTGCCGGCAGCGACACCAGAGCCATCGCCTTCGCCCGTTCATCGGCGCAAGCCACAGGCAGGGCAACAGCGGCGCCGAATGAGTAACCCATCACCCCCAGCTTGTTGGGGTCTGCCTGCAGATGTGCGCTAAGCCAGCCCAGCGCTGCCTCCACGTCCTGCTGCTCGCCAATGCCGTTACCAAAGCTACCCTGGCTGCGCCCCACGCCGCGGAAGTTGAACATGAAGGCAATTATCCCCCTGCCCAGCAGCGCCGAAGCTATTGCCATTGTAACATTGTTGTCCATGGAGCCTCCATACAGCGGGTGAGGATGGCACAGGACAACGCCGGGGAAGGTGCCGCTGCCATCGGGCAGGTAGCAAAGCCCCTCCAACTCCAAGTTTCCACAGAGGAAGGCAACACGTTTCATCAGTTTCAACTTTCAAGTTGCAAGATGCAAGATGCAAGTTTCAAGAGAGTGATTTGTATAACCCTCTCAATAGCCTGCCTATCTCTTTTCTCTGTTCTTCTAGCGAGCTAAACTCCTTTTCTGGAATATAGCCTAAGTCTCTGGCAAGCAGTAGATATGTCTCAACCTCTGCGAGAGAGCCTCTGGCAACGGACAAAAACTGCAGAAATTCTTTCTTATGTTGCCTTTCACTCCCCTCAGCTATGTTGGCCAGGATAGAGACTACAGCCCTTCTCAACTGCGAAGTCAGACCGTACAATTCCGAAGAAGGGAAATCCTGTGTTTGCTTGTAGATATCCAATGCAAAGAGATAAGCTTTCTGCCATACGGTCAATTTCTTGAAGCTATGTCTCTCCACCATCTGCCATCAGTTTTAGAGTTGCAAGATTCAAGAGGCAAGTTTCAAGTTCCCGACCCACCACCGGTATTTTGTGTCTTGCAACCTGCAACTTGCATCTTGCAACTTTATCTTTTACTTTGCATTCTGGTTTTTGCTTTTTGCATTAGATTGGCGCTTTGTCTTCATCCTCCTGTCCACCTCCGGCTCAAAGCCCTGGTCGCTGGGCTGATAGTAGCGCTTTCCCCTGAGCTTCGGAGGCAGGTGTTCCTGCTCCACGTAATGGCCGGGAAAATCGTGGGCATATTTATATCCTTTGCCATAGCCCATCTGCTGCATCAGGCCGGTCACCGGGTTGCGCAGGTGCAGGGGCACCGGGTCGTTGCGGGTGCGCTCCACGTCTTCCTTCACCCTGGAATAGGCGGCATACAAGGAGTTGCTCTTGGGCGCTGTAGCCAGATAAACCACGGCCTGCGCCAGCGCCAGGTTTCCTTCGGGCATGCCGACGAAGTGGACTGCCTGCTGGGCTGCCATGGCTATCACCAGCGCCTGCGGGTCAGCCATGCCCACATCCTCGGAGGCAAAGCGCACCAATCGGCGGGCTATATACAAGGGGTCTTCTCCGGCCTCCAGCATCCGCCCCAGCCAGTACAGGCCGGCGTCAGGGTCAGAATCGCGCAGGCACTTGTGCAGCGCCGAAATCAGGTCATAGTGCTGCTCTCCGCTCTTGTCATAGAGCAGGGAGCGGTGTTGCAGCGCATCTTCGATAGTTGCCAGGTCTATTTTACGTTTGCCCAGGGCATCGGGGGCGGTGGCTTGCGCAGCCATCTCCAGCGCATTGAGGGCTATGCGGGCATCGCCATTGGCAATCACCACCAGGTGGTTGAAGGCTTCTTCAGCCAGTTCAACTAGTACCTTGCCCAGCCCTCTCTCCTGGTCCTGGAGCGCCCGCTGCACGATATGCCGTATATCCTTATCGGTGAGAGCATTCAACGTAAACACGCGGCAGCGCGAGAGCAAAGCCGAGATGACCTCGAAGGATGGATTCTCAGTGGTGGCGCCGATAAGGGTGACCACCCCATTTTCCACGTATGGCAGCACCGCATCCTGCTGGCTCTTGTTAAAGCGGTGGATTTCGTCTATGAACATGATGGTGCGCTGGCCGCTGGTTTTCAGCCGCCGCCTGGCTTCATCCACCACGCGGCGCAGGTCAGCCACGCCGGCGCTCACCGCGCTCAGGGAGCTGAAGTATGACCTGGTAACACCGGCGATAACGTGCGCCAGCGTGGTCTTGCCGCTGCCCGGAGGCCCCCAGAAAATCATAGATGGCATCCTGTCAGCCTCGATACATTTCCGGAGCACGCGACCTTCACCCACCAGGTGCTGCTGGCCCACAAACTCGGCAAAGCTGCGTGGCCTCATGCGGGCAGCCAGGGGCATCTCTGCACCTGTTGAAGGCTTAGATTCCAGTTTGCTGAGATCAAAGAGAGACATGGTCAGAAAAATTCTAAATTACAAGCAATATCGAAATCCCAATGTTCCAAGTTGCAAACCCCTCCCTCTAACTCCCTCCCGCAAGAGGAGGGAGGATAGGCTGCAATTCCCTTCCACAAGGGGGGAGAACCACTGTATTCTCCCTCCCTTCACGAGGCAGACGACACCACAAAATCCCCCTCTCCCTTGATGGGAGAGGGATAGGGTGAGGGTGATATCTTCCCCTACTCCCTCCAACTCTTTCCCACCAGTCCTCCCCAGGAATGACCAGGGGAAAGAGTTGCGCTAAATTCTAAATTACAGGCGCCAAATCCCAAACAGTATCAAAGGTCAAAATGACAGTAACGGTAGGGTGGGTATAGCACAGCGAAACCCACCTTAAGTCAATCGGAATTCTCCCTTTTTGTCATTTGAATTTTGAATCTGTCTGGGGTTCAGGGTCTCGTATCTCGGATTTGGCCGGTGGCAGGCGGTGATGTGCTGGCTGTGATGAGCCTGGCTGCTCTGTCATAGAACTGTTTTATTCTCTCCAGGTAAATCAGCTCGGAGACCACCACTGTTACCTGGGCGTAGTTATCTGAGCCATAGAAGCTGCCCTCTCTCATCTCGGCATTAGGCGCCAGCTCTCGCAGGCGGTTTCCCAGCATCTTGACCATATCCACATTGGCATATCTGGCTGGCACCGAGAGCAGATACAACGAGCGGCCGGCATTTTCCAGCTTGCAGTCAACCGAAAGATGCAGCAGCGCCTGGCTCATGGCTTCCACAGCTTTCAGTGTTGCCGAGCCTTTCTCCTTGAAATCCTGTGACTTTTTCCAGGGGAGCAGGGATTCAGAGAAGTCTGCCCTGCCCACGCCGATAGCGCTCCAGCCTGACAGGCATTGCTTGATATCGCCAGCATCGAGCACGTTTGTTCCCATGTTCTTGCCAACCATCATTTCTCCAGCGCAGAGCAGGTCGTAGAAAGTATGGGCTATATCCCGATTCACGCTGGCCATATGTTCCACGGTGGTAACATGCTGCCCTGTCCCGAAACCGCCGCCATCGATAAGTATTGCAGCATCGGTTACCTTGTCCACAGATTTGAGGCAGATGGCAGTGTTGTGCACGCGTTGTGGGTCGTCCAGCTCGTAGTCAAAAGGTAGAATGATGAGGCCATAGACCGGCTTATCCACATAGCGTTCTTTCAATATCTGTGCCAGCACAGGCACGCCTCCTGAGCCAAGTGCGCCGCCGGCGCCGGCTATCAGCATGAAGGCATCAGCCTCGAAGAACCCGCCCAGCCTCATGGCTGAGAACACGCGGTCGCTCTCCTGGCGCATAAAATTTGCCCCTGACTCGGTGGACTTGCCATCGCCTGCCATCAGCCCTCGGATGAGTATCGGCTGCAACGTCTCCGTTTTGGCTTTCGGCAGAGAATTCAGACATGCCTGGTCGTTGTTAAGAGCGTAGGCGCGGCTGACTATAACCACGCGCCTCTTTGCTCTGGCAGTGTGGTCAAGCTGGGCAAACTCGCTGGCCAGCCTGCAACCGCAATCGCCAATTCCTATGACCAGCAACTTCATGGCGAGTATATTATAGCAAAGGTTAGAGGTTAAAAGTTATAGTTTCAAAGTTATAGGGCAAAATCTCGCGCTAAAAGACATGCGCCACTGCCAACTTCCACCTATCGACCGCTGAACGGCAAGGGCGACAATTTCTCCTTGTCTTTATAGAACATGTGTGCTAGCATTATTTTGCCATGGCGAAACTACTGAAGGTGGCATTGGAACAACAAAAATATGACCTGGCAGCCCATATCCTGGTCTATGGGCTGGTGAAGGCCAAGCACGATGGCAGAAAACAAAGAGGGAAAAGGCCGAAAACGCGGCTTCTATAGTCATGCGCTGGACGAGGCCGAGCAAGTTGAACTGGAGGAAGCCAGGGAGATAGAGGGGCTGGACGAGGAAATAGCCATGCTCCGCCTCAGACTCAGGGAGATACTGGTAGCTGAACCTGAGAGGTTTGACCTCCACCTCAGGATGGCGGATGTCATAGCCCGGATGGTGAAGACGCGCTACCACATCAGCAAGGAACAGAAGAAATCCCTGAAACAGGCCATCGCCAAGGTGCTCACCGAGATAGCCATACCGCTGGGCGTCAAGGTACTGGTGAAATAGTCGTTCGTGGCCCGTCGCTGGTGACTCGGCATTCGCCTGTAGTTGCAAGCCCCAAGTTGCAGGTCTCAAGCTCCTCGTAACTTGCATCTTGCAACTTGCGTCTGGAGTAACATGCAGCTTCGACCATATCAACAGGAGGTAGCCAAAGCCGTCCTGGAAAGCATTCAGGACAACCTGGGCTTGACCTTCTCCGTGGAGATCGCTCGCCAGGGAGGCAAGAACGAGCTGTCAGCGCACCTGGAAGTCCTGCTGCTCACCATGCACATGGCTGCCGGCGGCAGTTCCATCAAGTGCTCGCCTACCTTTAAGCCTCAGACCATAATCTCCATAAACAGGCTGAAGGAAAGGCTGAACGATTTTGGCTTCGCCGGCTTGTGGGGCACCGAGGCTGGCTATATCCTGCGGCTGGGCAATGCCAGGCAAATCTTCCTCTCTGCCGACGAATCGGCAGCGGTAGTAGGCCACACCGCAGACATCCTGCTGGAGATAGATGAGTCTCAGGATGTGGCCAGGGACAAGTACACCAAAGAGTTCCGTCCCATGGCCTCGGCCTCCAACGCCACGACCGTCCACTACGGCACCACCTGGGATGACGCCACTCTGCTGGAAGAAATAAAACAGGCCAACCTGGAACTGGAGAGAAAAGACGGCATCAGACGCCATTTCCGCTACGATTGGCTGGAGATAAGCAAGCACAATCCGCATTATCAGGCCTTCGTGGAAGCGGAGCGCCAGAGGCTTGGCGAAGACCACCCCCTGTTCCGCACGCAATACGCCCTGCTGCCAATACGCGGCGGAGGAGGCTTCCTCACCAGCCAACAGATAGCCCGGATGATGGGCAACCACAGCCGCCTGCACCACCCCCAACAAACAGGGATATTTGTAGCCGGCATCGACTTCGCTGGAGAATCAGAGCAGCTCGAGGACGAGGTGCTGATCCGCCCAGGGCGGGATGCCACGGTCATAACCATCGCTCAGGTCACACCCCCAGAAGCAAACTCGCCCTACCCAGAGCCGCTGATTAACATTTTGGAACACTATTCCTGGTTGGGTCAAAACCACGCCTCGCTCCATCCTCAAATGGTGGACATACTGAAAAACGTGTGGAACTGCAGATACGTAGTGGCAGACGCCACCGGCATCGGCGAGCCCATCACCAGCTTCCTCCGCCGTTCACTGGGCAACAAAATCGTCCCCTTCAAATTCACGCAAAAAAGCAAGTCTGAGCTGGGCTTCGACTTGCTGGCTGCGGTAAACTCGGGCAGGCTGAAGCTATACCTCCAGGATGGTTCAGAAGAATACCGACAGGTATTATCCGAGCTGGAAAGAGCCAGAAGCACTTACCGTCCGAACCAGACGCTGAACTTCTTCGTGGACGCAGCCGATGGGCACGATGACTACCTGATGAGCCTGGCACTGGTGGTGCATGCCGCCAACAGGTGCCAACCCAGGGTAGCTAAGGGGCAGTCCCGCAACTCCTAGGGATGCTACCTCATTCAAATTCGAAATCCCAAGCCCGAAATTCCAAACAATATCTAATATCCAATTCTACAAACACAGAAAAAAAGTAGGGTGGGTTCGAAAACCCACCCTACCAATATATCAAACGAACAGGGGTGCTAAATGAGGCTGGGCAAGCTCTTAGCTGCGTCTTCCATATCGCGCAGGCGCCCGGTGGTCTCCCTGACACGCTCCTTCTGAGTGGCAGCAAAGGCTGAAGCCCTATCATAATAGTCTCTCACCTTCTGCACAAAGGCTAGCTGGGAGAAGATGATGGTTACCGAAACATCATCACCGCCTCTGGGGAAATCGCCGGCGCGGATAACTGCATTCTCAGCCAGCTCCCGAAGATAGTCACCCAGACCCTTGGCTATATCCATGGTCATGTCTCTGGCCGGTGCTGCCAGCAGATAGAGTGCCCTGCCAGCATCCTCAGGGCTGACGCCAACAGAAAGTTCGCTCACTGCGGCATCCATCGCCTGCATAGCCCTCAAACTCTCAGCCCCCTTTTCCTTGTAGTGGTCCCTGGATACATTCCAGGGGAGGCGAAATCCCCGCGGAATACCTGAGCTGCCAGCGCCGATAGCCGTCCAGCCATCGAGCGACTGCATGATATCGCCGGCATCCAGCGTCTTTGCTCCAACATGCTTAAACTTGGTTATTTCTCCTGCGCACATCATATCGTACCAGGGTGCGGCTATCTGGGCGTTTATACGCTGCAGATTCATAGCCAGGCTGGCATCTTTCCTTACATACCGCTGGTTATCTGCCAGAAAGACCGAATCTGCCACTGCTTGTATTGACTTAAGACAGGTGGCAGTGTTATACACACTTCTAAGCTCAGCCATCTCCTCGTGCTCGAAAGGCAGCACCACCAGCGCATAGACCGGTTTGCCCACGTAGCGCTCCTTCAGCATCTGGGTAATTACCGAGATAGCTCCAGAGCCGGTGCCGCCAGCTCCACCCGCAATTAGCAGGAAGGCATGAGTCTGATAGAAATTGGGGGCAGTTCTCACGGCATCTATTACCTTGTCTCCGTCTTCCCTGGCCAGCTCTGCGCCCATTTCGTTCACTTTGCCCACGCCATGCCCCCAGGTCTTGCGCCCGCCGATGAGAATACGGTGCATGTAATCCGAACTGATATTAGACAGACCTGTAAGGTCAGTCTGGTCGGTGTTCACAGCAAAGGTGCCAGTCAGTATGTTGATTCCCCACTGAGAGCGCGCCTTCTTATTCAGGGCGACGAATTGGTCAGCAACTCGGGAGCCACACTGCCCTAGCCCGATTACCAATAATCTCATAGTTAACTCCTCGCTTTCCGTTCGTAAAACGGTTGACCTTTCAAAATCTTAAGTTATAGTACCCTTTTTGTCAAGTTTACCATATCTATTTCCAATTGCCGCGGCGGCGCATGGAGATAGAGCGCCACACTATGGCAATGATGACTATGACAACCGCCCCACCCAATGCAACCTTCCACATGTCCAATGTGCCGACCTGGAGGAACTGGCCGCTGGTCCAGTTGCTTTCGTTCCCTGCTCCATCTACAGCCCTCACCCGCCAGTAATACTTGCCTCTGCCCAGCGCCTCCTGCTCACTGAGGGTATATTCCGTCTGTTCCAAGTTGTCCTTGCGTAATATCACAGTCGAGAAATCAGAGGTTTGGCTTATCTCCAGGGTATAAGCCACACCGCTGGGGTCTTCCACCGCCGACCAGTCAAATGGCACCTTGACGTTCCCCCAAAGCCCTATGCTGGCCCCTGACTCCGGCAATAGTAGCTGGGGCATAGGCGGTGGTATTTTCTCTAGGCTAAAGGTGGCAGAAGCCACTGAGGCAGCAGAATCAGTTGCCGTAATAGTATGGTCACCGCCTTTCCCCTTCGGCACCCTGAAACTGGCAGTGAAGCTGCCCTTCTCATCCGTAGCGGCGCCCGAAGCAACTTGAGTTCCCGCATAGTTTATAGTTACCACCTGGTTTGCCGAGAAAGCGGTCCCGTTGACAACTACCTCGTCCCCCACAGAGCCAGTTGTGGGTGTAATCCGCATGGAAGGCGAGATAACCACAATGGCATCGGCAATGTCAGCAGTCTTGGTAAGGTCGCCGGTGGCGTCAATAATATGCTCGCCCCTGGTGCAAGGCGGGACTTCTAACTGGGTGGACCAGGAACCCTTAGCATCGGAAATAATGCCACTTGCCACCAGTGTGCCATCAAAAGTGAGCTGAATGCCAGCCTCGTTTGCTCCAAAGCCAACGCCGCTGACCCACAACTTATCACCCACATGGATGGCACCCCCCAGGTGTCCCGAAGTCATTTCAACCTTCATGCCGGGTGACACTCGGAACATGACCTCCGCCACATCGGCAGCAGGTGTGACATCACCATAAGCATCAACGCCATGAATGCCGGTGGATGAGGTGGGGATAGAAAAAGAATTCTGCCAGGAGCCTTTGAGGTCAGCTACTATGCCTGTCTTTACCGGCAGCCCGTCATAGACCACAGTAATGCCCGTCTCGGCGCTGTCAAAGCCTGTACCGGCCACGGTGGCCAGTGTCCCAACCCATCCAGCCGCAGGATTTATGCTTATTTCAGGAGTCACAGTGAAGGTCAGGTCGGGAACTTCAGCAGCCGGCGTCGTACCCTCGGCATCTATTTTATGAGAACCACGTTTGCTCGCTGGCACCTTAATGGTCGCCTGCCAGCTCCCCTTGCTGCTAGCCATGATAACGCTTTCTAGATGGCTGCCATCGTACAGCACCTTGATCCCTGATTCGTTGGCGCTGAAACCGGTAGCACGCACCGTCACACTTGAGCCCACAGGTCCTTTATCCACATTCAGGGTGAGTGATGGCCTAACCAGGAAGTCCCTCTCGTAGGTTGCATCAGCTACCTTGAGCGTCACCTTATGCTTGCCGCGCTGAGACTCGGGAACCACAAAGGTAATTGCGGTACACTTATCATCTATTCTGCCCTGGCTGATGAGCTGAGGCGGGTCGCCCCAGTATATGTAGTAATCACCTGTTCCATAAGAACACGGAGTAGGAATGGTCACCACCATAGCCACCACACCCTCAGAGGGGCTGAGCGATATGGTGCCAACGGCAGCAACAGGCAAAGACGACAAAGACAAGACCCCAACTATCAAAATAACTGATGCAGCCAGCGTCTTTGCTTTCATTAAGCGATTCTCCTCACGTTTTGCTGTTATCATAGCACAAAACGACTAAACGGATGCAAGAGCCACATCATGGCACCATGACACCATAAGCTGAGAAGTTCGACTATACATCTTTAGACAATGTAGATAAGAACTCCGCATTTGTCTGCGTCTTGGCCAGACGGTCAAGCAACCGCTCAGTGGCACCCGAACCGTTCCCCGAGTCCTCGGCCAACATGCTTACGATGCGCCGCAGCAGCCATATCTGCTTGAGCGTCGTCTCGTCCAGCAACAGCTCTTCGCGCCTGGTGCCGCTGTGCAGGATATCCATCGACGGGAAAACTCGCTTCTCGGCAAGACGGCGGTCAAGATGCAGTTCCATGTTGCCGGTGCCTTTGAACTCCTCATAGATAAGCTCATCCATCCGGCTGCCGGTATCAACCAAGCAGGTAGCCAATATGGTGAGGCTACCGCCTTCTTCCGTATTGCGAGCCGCGCCGAAAAATCGCTTCGGAGGATATAATGCTACAGAATCGATACCTCCGGATAGAGTGCGCCCGCTGGGGGGCATAGCCAAATTATAAGCGCGCGTCAGGCGAGTGATACCATCGAGCAGTATGACCACATCCTTGCCCATCTCCACCAACCTCTTTGCCCTTTCCAGAGCAAGCTCAGCTACACGTGTATGATGTTCCACAGGCTCATCAAAGGTAGCTGCCACCACCTCCGCCTTGACTGAGCGTTTCATGTCGGTAACTTCTTCAGGACGCTCGCCGATGAGGCAAACCATGATGTGAGGGTCGGGGTAGTTGGTGATAACAGCATTGGCTATCTGCTTCAAAAGCACAGTCTTGCCCGCCTTCGGCGGTGATACAATCAATCCGCGCTGTCCCCGTCCAATGGGAGCTATCATGTTGATAAGCCGAGTTGACAGGTTTTGAGGAGTTGTCTCCAGGTTATACAGCTTATCAGGGAATGTAGGAGTTAGCGAATTGAAATGAACCCTGTACCTCGCCTGCTCGGGGTCCATATTGCTTATCGCCTCCACCCTCAGCAGGCTGCAGTATTTTTCACCGTTCTTGGGCGGCCTGCCTTGGCCGGAGACATAGTCCCCGCTCCTTAAGCCGAAGCGGCGTATCTGGGAGTTGGAGACATACACATCATCCTGGCTGGGCAGCAGCGTCTCCTGACGTAAAAAACCATAGCCCTCCTCCAGGACATCGAGTATTCCGCTGACAAAGAGATACCCCTGCTGCTCAGTCTGCGCCTGCACCAGCCGCATGACAAGCTCCTGCTTCTTCAGCCCGCTATAGCCATCGATTCCCTGCTGCTTGGCCATCTCGACCAGCTCCTCCCTGGTCTTAGCTTCAAGTTCAGATACATTCATCATAGCAAACCTCTCCAGAGTTAGAATTCGTAATCTTATGCACCGACCGCATTACAGGCGCTTTCCCTTGCCCATCACCTTCTCCCAATCCTCTAAAAATCGCACCACGCCAACATCGGTTAGCGGATGTTTTATCATCTGCATCAGCACCTGGTAAGGCACTGTGGCAATATGAGCTCCCAGTTGTGCCGCCTCCACACAGTGCCCCGGATGCCTGATGCTGGCAGCAATAACCTCTGTTTTTATGTATGGATACCTCTGGTACACTTCCACAATGTCACCAATCAACCCCATGCCATACTCGCCCACGTCATCCAACCTGCCCACAAAAGGGCTGACATAAGCTGCCCCAGCCAGAGCCGCCAGCAACGCCTGGTTCACCGAAAAACATAAGGTGAAATTGACCTTTATGTTCTCCCTTGCCAGTTGATGTGTAGCCTCCACGCCTTCAATTGTAGCTGGTATCTTCACCACCACGTTCTTGGCCCACTTAGCAAGCTCCCTGGCTTCGGCCACCATCCCGCTGACATCCTGGCTCAGCACCTCTGTTGAGACAGGCCCCGGGACGATGGAACAGATTTCCTGAACAAGGCGCTTGTAATCTACCTTGCCTTCCTTAGATACCAGGCTAGGATTGGTGGTAACACCGGTGACCACACCCAGCCTGACGCCGTGGCGGATATGCTCTACATTTGCTGTGTCTAGGAATAAACGCATGTGCTTCTCCTCCAGGCCGCTGATAGCTAAACTCTTATGTCAGCGGCAGTATAACTTGTGTGCCTTCGACCAACGTCTCTTTAGCTGCGCCAACAAAGCTGGCAAACAGAGGATGAGGTCGGTTGGGACGCGACCGGAACTCAGGGTGAAACTGGCATGCCACCATCCAGGGATGGTCTTTGACCTCGACAATCTCAACCAACCTGCTGTCCGGGGACAGTCCGCTGGGCAAAAGCCCTTTCTGACCCAATTGCTCTCGGTAATCGTTGTTGAATTCAAATCGATGGCGGTGACGCTCATAAACCACCGCGTCCCCATAAGCCAGCGCGGCACGGCTGCCCGGAACCAGGTGACAGGGATAAATGCCCAGCCTCATAGTGCCACCCATCTCGGTTACTTCTTGCTGCTCCGGCAGCAGGTCGATAACAGGATAAGGCGTCTTGGGGTCGAACTCTGTGGAGTTAGCCAGCTCGCTGCCAAAGGCATGGCGGCCGAACTCTATAACCAGCACCTGCATTCCCAGGCACAAGCCAAGATACGGGATACCCTTCTGCCTGGCATATCTGGCGGCAGCAATCATTCCTTCGATGCCACGGTACCCAAAACCGCCGGGGACAATGATGCCCTGCACCGCCTTCAGCACATCGAGGCTGGCGCCGTTTTCCAGGTCCTCCGAGCGTACCCACTGGATATCAACCCTGCGGTCATGATGCAGCCCGGCATGACACAAAGCTTCACGCACAGAATAATAGGCATCTTTTAGCTCCACATATTTGCCCACCAGCGCCACCGTAACCGGTTCCTTGGGGATTTTCAGCTTGGAGACCATGGCGCGCCAGTCATCCAGCATGGCAACTGTGGCGCCAAGCCCCAGCCGCTCTGCTACCCAGTCACCCAGGCCGGCATCCTCCAGCATCAAGGGCACCTCGTAAATCGTCTCTGCAGTGACCAGCGGCACCACTGCCTTCTTATCTACATCACAGAACAACGAGATTTTGTCCTTTATGCCCTGGGAGATTTCAAAATCGGCGCGACACAGCACAGCATCCGGCTGGATACCTATGCGCCGCAGCTCATTGACACTGTGCTGAGTGGGCTTGGTCTTCAGTTCGACGGTAGTTGCTATATGGGGCAAGAAAGTAACATGGATATAAAGGACGTTGTCCCTCCCTACCTCATTCCTCATCTGGCGTATGGCTTCCAGGAACGGCTGCCCTTCGATGTCGCCAACGGTACCACCGACCTCGACGATAACCACCTCAGCCCCCGAAAGCTCAGCCACTTCACGCATTCTGCGCTTAATCTCATTGGTAACATGCGGCACTACCTGGATTGTGCCACCGAGGAAGTCGCCGCGCCTCTCTCCGGCAATCACAGCCGAGTAGATTTGCCCGGAGGTGACATTGGAGGCAGCGGTGAGGTCAACATCTATGAACCTCTCATAGTGACCAAGGTCAAGGTCTGTCTCAGCGCCGTCCTGGGTGACAAATACTTCCCCGTGCTGGTAAGGAGACATGGTGCCGGGGTCAACATTCAGGTAAGGGTCTAGTTTTTGGACAGAGACCGATATCCCGCGGCTTTTCAGCAGCCGTCCAATGGAAGCCACCACGATGCCCTTGCCTACCGAGCTGACCACGCCTCCGGTAACGAATATATACTTACTCATAACCAAACATGCGTTGATTAATCAGGAAGATGCATAAACGGCTGGAGATTAATCCGAATCTCATCTGCGCAACGAGACTTCCAAGCAGGCAAACTCAAGTTCTGCCATAATCAGGTTCTCGTTATAACTAAACGAACATATATATATGTCCATTATGGGGATACTTAAAGAAATTGCCGACTCAGGCCAGAGGTAAGAGGTTTCTTTTCATTATATGGGCTATAAGTGGGCTTGTCAAGCTGCGCGCCGGCGAGACATGACTAACAAAACGACCACTGCGATAATCAAAACACTGCCAACAGCTACAACCACCCATGCCCACAGCGGCATTGTCGCCTCTGCCGCCGCTGGGGCGGAAGGTGCCGGCTGAGACATTGTACTGAAGGTGAAAACAGCGCTCCAATCGCTGGGAGCAGGCTCTACAGCCATGACCCGCCAGAAGTAACTGGTATCATAATCCAGGGCGCCGGAATAGTGATAGGCGGTGGTGAAAGTATCAGCCTGAGCCAAAATCTGAACCATAGCCGCATCTTTGGCTAGCTGGAATCTGTACTTCGCAGTGTCCTTGAACGGCGTCCAGGAAAAAGACATCTGGGATACCGGGCAACCGGTGCAGTCATGAACAGGAGACAAAGGCATAGGGCCATAGCTGGGCGTTTGAGTGGCTAATCCGGATTTCGCCGTAAACCTGTAAGTTTCAGACCAGGGGCTGAGGAGCCACTGGCCCGTAGCTGCCCTCACCACTCTGAACCGCAGATAGTACGTGTGGCCCGCCTCCAACACCCCAGGCGAGGCTATCGCAGAGTTTGGGTTGCCGCCAAACCCTATTTTCCCGCCAGCAGGGAAATATGCCCCTGGCGATGTTACATCCGCTGGCCTGAAGGCGCCAGTATCCAGCACCACTATGCTAAAACCTGCATCCTTGGCAATTTGAACCTGGTAATCGGTGGACAGGCAGAGCTGCTCCCAATTCAAATCTATCTCATCGTTCCGCCCGGACACAGGGTCAAAGCCCACCAACCTCTCGCCGCTGGCAGTCACTGTTACCGTGGCTGACCTGGTTATGCTGCCCAGCTCGTTGCTGGCGGTCAGAGTATAGGTGGTAGTTGACGAAGGCGACACCAACTCGCTGCCCCTTGCTATGGTGCTCGTCTCGCCACTGCTTATAGCCGGCGCAACAGTCAGTTCCCTGGCGCCAGCCACGTCCCAGCTCAAAACCGCTGATTGCCCACGGTCTATGGTAGCCGGCGTCACCATAAAGGAGTTTATGACAGGTAGCGCTTGCGGAGCAGCGGCTTCGGCTACCTTATCCTGGGCAGCAGCTACCGGCGCAGGCCCCTGGGCTACCTGCTGCGACACGCCAGTGCACCCGCTAGCCAGACTGGCTAATACAGCCAGAAATATCACAACCAGCGTCAAATGAGATTTCCTCTTGTTCACCATCGTCCCCCCGGATAGTTAGTAGTATATTAACGCCGGGGGAACAGTGTCAAGTGGCAGATTCCTCGGAGCCATCTTTTGACAACTGAATTCGTACAGAATAGAATGGACGGTAACGATTACGGACTTAACCTGTATTCGTCTCACATAAGGAGGAGGTAGTGGCAAGAAAGCCGCAGAGTAAAAAGACACCCCAGGCTCCGCTAAAGGGCGTTGCCGAATTCACCAGGCCCCTTTCCTCTCGCCTGCTGTATCTGGTGATGGCGCTGGTGACAGCAGCTATCCTGGTCGGCGGATATCTGTTTTACCACGACCAGGAGCGGCAGATGCGCCAGCGCGCTGAATATGGACTCTCTGTCGTGGCGCAGTTAAAGATGGAGCAGATAGTGGAGTGGCGCGCCGAAAGGCTGGTAGATGCCAACATGCTGGTGGGAAGCCCCTTTTTCGCCGAAGGGGTAGAGAGGTACCTGGCTTCGCCGGCGGATACGGAGGCGAAGAGCAAAGTCCTTGCCAAGCTGGCAGTCATAGCGAAAGCCTATCCCTACCGGGATATACTGCTGACCGATGTCAATGGCAACGCGCTTTTGAGTCTGCATGAAAGCGTGCGCCAGCTCAGCGATGTGACGCTGGCGCAGATGGCGGTTGCCTTCAATGAGCGCAAAGCCGTCATCACCGATTTCCATTTGCACCCTGTGGAAAATACCCCGCACCTGGATGTTATTGCGCCCCTGTTCCCCTGGGGACAGGATTCGCCTGAGGCAATAGGCGCTGTGGTCTTCTTCATCGAACCATCCCACTATCTCTACCCGCTGCTGCAGTCCTTCCCCATGGTCAGCGAAACCGCCGAGACCCTGCTGGTGGAGCGCGATGGTGATAATGTTTTGTTTCTGAACGAGCTGCGCCACCAGAAAGACACCGCCCTCAGGTTGAAAATCCCCTTGAGCCGGCGGGAACTGCCATCGGTCATGGCTGTCATGGGCAAGGAGGGAATCGTCCAGGGCAGGGACTACCGCGGAGTGGAGGTAGTAGCCACCCTCAAGCGCATCCCCGATTCCCCCTGGTACCTGGTAGCCAAAATCGATGCCAGCGAGGCTCTGGCTGCCTGGCGCTTTGAAGCCCGAATCATTATGGCCACCGCTATCGGGCTGCTGGTTGCGGCGCTTGCCTTTATCGGGCTTATCTGGCAGCGGAGGCAGAGGCTGGCGTATCAGGCGCTATATCAGGCAGAGATGGAGCAACTCCAGAGCGAAAGGAAATATCGAGTATTGACCGAACAGACCTTGTTCGGGATAGTTGTGCTTCAGGATTTCCGCATCGTCTTTGCCAACGATGCCTTTGCTCGAATTAGCGGGTACAGCGTTGAGGAACTCCTCTCGCTGCCGCCGGAAAAAGTGCAGGCGCTGGTGCATTCCGATGACCAGGCATTAGTCTGGGGACGCTTCCGTGACCGGCTGGCAGGAAAAGAGGTGCCTCCACAATATGAATATCGTGGCATCCGAAAGGACGGTACAGCGCGCTGGCTGGAGATGCACGCTAGCGTCATCGATTATGAGGGGAAACCTGCGGTGCAGGCAGCTATCACGGACATCACCGACCGCAAACAGGCAGAAGAGACGGCAAAACGCCTGAATCTGGTACTGCGCGCCATCCGCGACGTCAACCAGTTGATAACCAAGGAGAAGGACCGCAATCGGCTGCTGGAGGGTATCTGCCGTTGCCTCACCGAGGAGCGGGGCTACCTGGGTGCCTGGGTTGCCCTGCTGGATGAGTCATCAAGGCTGGTGGCACATGCCGAGTCCGGCTTTGGCGAGAGTTTTCTGCCCGTGGTTGAGCAGTTGAAGCAGGGCAAGCTGCCGCCCTGCGGTCAGCAGGCTATGAGCGAGCCCGGGGTGGTGACTGTCGCCGCGCAGTCCACAACCTGCGCTGGTTGCCCCCTGTCCGCTCAGTTTGTTGATAAATCATCATTAACGGTCAGGCTGAGATATAACGAGAAGGTCTATGGGCTGCTCAGCACCGATATACCACAACAGTTCGTAACGGAAGAGGAAATACAGCTATTCCACGAAGTTGCCAACGATTGTGCCTTCGCTCTTTACGATATCGAGCTGCAGCAGAAACACCTGGCAACCGAAGATGCGTTGCGCCGCTCGGAGCAGAACTTCCGCGATTCAATAGAGAACTCGCCTCTGGGCGTTCGCATCATTACTGCAGATGGAGAAACTCTGTATATTAACCGCGCCTTGCTGGATATCTGGGGCTACGGCAGCCTCGAGGAGCTGGAGGCTGTGCCCAGGAAGGAGCGCTACACTCCGGAGAGCTATGCAGAGCACCGGATGCGAAAAGATAAACGGGGCCGCGGCGAGTTTGTCCCATCGGACTATGAGATAAGCATCGTGCGCAGGGATGGCGGAATCCATCACCTGGCTGTATCCCGCGGGGAGGTGCAGTGGAACGGCAAAAGGCAATTCCAGGTGCTGTACCATGACATTACCGAGCGCAGGGCAGCAGAGGAAGCGCTGCGCCAGTCCGAGGAGAAATACCGCACTATCCTGGATGAGATGGACGAGGGCTACTATGAGCAAGACCTTGCCGGGAACTTCACCTTTGTGAACGATGCCATCTGTCGCCTCTTTGGCTATGCGCGTGATGAGCTGATAGGGATGAACTATCGAGCTTACGTGGTTGATAAAGATGCCGAAGACCTCCGCAAGGAATGGAACCGAGTCTACCGGACCGGCGAGCCATTTAGATGGCATCCACTGGAAATCGTTAAAAGCGATGGAAGGCATGTATTAGTGGAAAACTCGCTTTTGCCCTTGCGAAACGACAAGGGAGAGATTATCGGGTTTCGCGGTATTTCCCGGGACATCACCGAGCGCAAGCGGGCAGAGGAAGCCCTTCGCGCGGCGAGCGAGAGACTGGAATACCTCTTGTCTTCCTCTTCAGCGATGATATATTCGGCGGAGGTGCACGGCAATTATGCAGCCACATTCATTGGTGCTAACGTAATTGTGTTGACTGGATATGAATCAAGAGAATTTGTAGAGAATCCGGACTTCTGGTATGACCACGTGCATCCCGATGACCGACAGATAGTTGCCACAGAGGTTCCCAAGCTATTTGAAAAGGATTTCCATGCCTATGAATACCGGTTTCGATGTAAAGGCGGAGAGTATATCTGGGTCCGTGACGAGATGAAATTGGTACGTGACGAAAAAGGTAATCCTGTAGAAATCATTGGGGTCTGGTCAAACATCACCGAGCGCAAGCAGACAGAGGAGTCACTGCGAGAGTCCGAGGAAAAGTACCGCACCATCCTCAGCAAAATGGAGGACAGCTATTTCGAGGTAGACCTCGCCGGCAACCTCACTTTCGTCAATGAGGCTACATGCCGCAGCCTGGGATATTCCAGGGAAGAGCTAGCGGGGATGAGCTTTGAGAGCTTCACGGTTGAAGAGGATATCAGGCGTGTGTACCAGGCTTTTAATAGGGTTTACACAACAGGCAAGCCGGACAAAGGCTTCTCCTGGGTAATCGTTAGAAAGGACGGGAGCAGGGGATTTGTAGAAGCTACAATTTCCCTGGTGCGAAATGAGAAGGGCGAGATTGTCGGGTTTCGGGGAGTTGGCAGAGACATCACCGAGCGCAAGAAGGCGGAAGAACACAGGCACCAACTGGAGCTAAAGGCTCAGGTGTCCAGCCGCCTGGCTTCCGTGGGCGAGATGTCAGCAGGAGTAGCCCACGAGATAAACAACCCGCTCACCGCAGTCACCGGCTATGCCCAACTGCTCCTGGACAGGAAGGATGTGCCAGCAGACGTCAGGAAAGACCTCGAGGCTATCACCGAGGGCGCCAGAAGGGTTGCCGGCATTGTGCAAAGGCTGCTTGCCTTCTCCCGCCAGACCAAGCCGGAGCGAAAGTACGTTGACATCAACCATCTCATAGAAAGCACCCTCGTCCTGCGGGCTTATCACCTGAGGACAAACAACATCAAGGTCACCACCAGCCTTGCCCCCGACTTGCCTCAAACCGTGGCTGACCCGGGCCAAATCCAGCAGGTAATACTCAACTTAATCGTCAATGCTGAGCAGGAGATGAAGCTAGCCCACGGCAAGGGCAAGCTCACCATAAGCACCGAGAAGAGCGATAGCATCATAAAGATATCAGTCAAAGATGATGGCCCCGGGATAAAGCCTGAGATTATGGACAGACTATTCGACCCCTTCTTCACCACCAGGGAGGTGGGAGAGGGAACGGGCCTGGGCTTGAGCCTGTGCTACGGCATCGTCGCCGAACATAACGGCAAGATATACGCCGAAAGCAAGACGGGCAAAGGGGCTACCTTTATCGTGGAGCTGCCCGTAGTCACGGAAATAGATACGCCGGATGCGCCTGAGCCTGCTGCTGACGAGCCTGAGAGAGTGGGCAAAGCCAGGATACTGGTGGTTGATGACGAGCAGGTAATCAGGGACCTGGCGAAACGCATACTTACCGGCGAAGGCTATAAGGTAGATACTGTGGACAACGCCAAGGATGCTTTGAAAATGATCGAAGGGAAGAGATACAACCTCCTCCTGCTGGACATCAAGATGCCGGGGATGGACGGCGTGCAACTGTATCGGCGCCTTGAGAAGATAGCCAAATCGCTGGCAAAGAGGGTGGTGTTTGTCACCGGCGATGTTATGAGTGCCGATACTGACAGGTTCCTCACCGAGACCAGGGTTGCCCACATTGCCAAGCCCTTCGACGCCGCGCAGCTAAAGAAAGAGGTGAAGCGAGCGCTGAGCGAAGGGTAGATGCAAGTTGCAAGATGCAAGTTTCATTTCCCCTCTCCCTTGACGGGACTGGGCACACCAACAAAATCCCGAGGCTGTCCGAAAACTCTAAAAAGATGACATGATTGCGTAAGGGCGGGTTTTCAAACCCGCCCGTCCTTCAACGGAAGGTCCCGTATGTCTCGTGGGCGCACCTGAAGGTACGCCCCTACATGTTATTTTCAGACAGCCTCACAACACGATAAAATCCCCTCTCCCTCGATGGGAGTGGACACGATAAAATCCCCTCTCCCTCGACGGGAGAGGCAACACGATAAAATCCCCTCTCCCTCGATGGGAGAGGGACAGGGTGAGGGTGAAACCATCAAAATCCCCCTCACTCTAACTCTCTCCCACGCTGGGGAGAGAGGCCACTGTCTTTCCTCTCCCTTGATGGGAGAGGGACAGGGTGAGGGTGAAACCATCAAAATCCCCCTCTCTCTAACTCTCTCCATCTAAATACCCTCTCCCTCGACGGGAGAGGGATAGGGTGAGGGTGAAACCATCAAAATCCCCCTCTCTCTAGCTCTCTCCCGCGCTGGGGAGAGAGGACAGGAAATAAACCTGCAACTTACCTGTTGCCTTGTGGTGGGCTTTGCCCACCCTACGGCTGCCGCCTGCTGACTATCGACTGGTAACCTGGGAAATTGCTTCGCTGCCTGCCACGCCTTTGGCTCGCAGCTCCGGCAGCAATGACGAGAGAAAGACCCTGTCCCTACACGTTCCTGATGCAATTGGGGTGACGTGGTAATCCCCCCCTGTCAATGACATTTACATGATTCACTTGCAACTTGCAACTTGCATCCTGCATCCTGTAACTCACCACTTGCCTGTTGCCTGTTGCCTCACGCCTGTTGCCTCTAAACTGCTGACTACTCCTGCCGACTTGTACCTTAACACTGCGCCATGTGCTATACTCTTAGTATTACATTCGGAGGAGGCGCGTCAATGTGTAAGTGTTTGTGGTATGCTGTTCTCTCAATCCTTCTGATTTCTCTAATACCCCTTTCCGCTGCTGGTTGCATCAATGTCAACATGCCTGGCCCATCCACTGATAAACCACCCAAGGTAGATGAGACCACCCCGCCGGTTGCCGCTGTATTGCCCACAATCGAGTCATTCAGTGCCAACCCAGCAACTATTATCTCAGGAAAGTCCAGCACCTTAAGCTGGAGCGTAAAAAATGCCACATCCGTAATGATTGCTCCGGATATAGGGACTGTGCCTGCCACTGGCAGCAAGGAGGTGAAACCATCTGCACTTGTTACTTACGTGCTGACAGCTAGTAATGCCGATGGAACAAGCTATGGTCAAGTCACAATCAACGTTCCACCGTCCAGAATGATAGCTGTAAAACCTCAACTGGTCACGTCGTTGCCCATAATCGCGTCATTTAGTGCATCCCCCGGAACCATCACCACAGGCGGGTCGAGCACGTTGAACTGGAACGTCACGAACGCCACTTCAGTTATGATTGTACCTGAGATTGGCAGCGTATCTGCCACCGGCAGCAAAGCTGTAAAACCTCCTACCGCCACCATGTACACTCTCGTAGCCAGCAACGCTTCGGGGATGGTCTCCAAGCCTGTCACCGTCAATGTGCTGAGCGTAAAGATAATTAAACCTGAATTCCAACCGGTGGTTAATAAACCTGACCTTATAGCCACTACGGGGCTAGAACTGTCGGGTAATAGAGTTATCTATCATATGCAAAATAGTGGCGAGGCGGATGCTGTCCCGTTTGTCAATGGTTTGTACGTAGATGGCAAAAAGATTCATATAGGTAGCTTCACTCATGTCCTGCCTTCCGGCGGTTTGGCTACTGAAGAAATTAGGTGGCCGCCTGGGTTTGTAGAAACAACCGAGCCACACGCTTTCGAAGTTAGACTTGATGACTTTAATGATAATAACGAGTCAAACGAGAATAATAATTCCATTTCGGCATCCTTTAACTACAGGCCGTTGAATGTTGCCGAATTCGAGCAAAAAGAGCCCTCGCCACCAACTGACAGCCCATTCTCGCCCAATACATGGAAGAAATGGCTAGGCCTATAACACCGCCAGAATTCGTGCTAGTCACCCGCCCACGGGTCCTTCCCATGAAGAACGGGTGAGACAGCATCATCCCTTGTACACTGCTCTCTAATGTCACCCCGATGCATCGGGGCGACAATCACATCTGCCTGCAACTTGCATCTTGAAACTTGCAACTTGCCTGTTGCCTTTGGGCGACCGACGAGCCCCGAGCGACGAGCGACTATCGACTGCCGCCGTAGAACTTGCTAGCGGTGGCAGTCTCGAAGTCCAGGCCGGCTTCTAGACCGGAGGACATGGCTGCATTCATTGCCCTTTTTGTCGCCTGCACAGCAGCAGGTGAATGAGAAGCTATCTCCGCTGCCAGCTTTTTAGCTTCATCCATGAGCTGAGCCGCGGGGTAAACATGGTCCACCAGCCCTATCCTCAGCGCCTCAGCAGCGTCTATCTTCCGGCCGGTATATATCAATTCTCTGGCTATGCCAGGGCCAACTACCCGCGGCAGCCGTTGCGTGCCGCCGCAATCGGGGATAATCCCATAAACCACCTCTGGTATAGAGAAAACAGCATTTTCGGAAGCAAGCCTGATATCGCAGGCAAGCGCTACCTCCATCCCACCACCGATACACGCCCCGTTTATAGCCGCTACAACCGGCACCGGCAAAGACTGGTACAAGCTGAAGACATCCCTGAAATACCTCACCGCCTCGAATGCCCCGCGAAATCCCATGCCAGCAAGCATATCCTCCGGAGACTTCGATTCTTTGATGTCCAACCCGGCGCTGAAAGCACGGCCAGCGCCCGTGAGAATAGCCACTCGCACTTCAGCCTCAGCCTCTACCGCTCTAGCTGCTTCCTCCAGACCCCGCCACAGCTCCGCATTCAGAGCGTTCAGCCTCTCCGGCCGATTCATGATGATACTGGCAATAGCCCCTTCGACTTCCAACAGGACAGTATCGCCTCTAAACCCTTTGCGCATTTCAGTCTCCTAACCGATTTAATATTAATCTAGCGCCAGATTGCGCAAATTCGCATATTTCCTCGCCCCTTGCGGGAGAGGATTAAGGTGAGGGGGCGCAGAGTCTTTTCACCCTCACCCTTACCCTCTCCCATCGAGGGAGAGGATATATATTTCACCGTTGATTATTACAGCCATATACTAAAGCTGCCGAGCCACTGCGAAAGCGCTCTCAATTGCCTGGATTATCTTGCCGGGCTTGGCGCCGTCGCCGATGACATGCAACTCCGCCGCTTTGCCTTCAAGCTCCTGAGCAAGTTTGCAGTCTGACTGCAGCCCCACAGCAAGTACCACGGTATCGCCAGCGAAGGACTCTATGTTTCCGTTACGCCTTGTCTTTACACCCTGGCCAGTTATCTCCTCCACCCTGGCATTCACCTCCATCCTGACGCCAAGCTGGCGCAATCGTCCCAAAACAACCCATCTATTTGCCCTCTCGATATCCGCTCCAATTTTGCTCAGCATCTCCACGATAGTAACTTTCTTGCCCTTCTGCACCAGGAACTCCGCTATCTCGCAACCAACCATGCCACCACCAACTATAACTACGTTGTTGCCGACTTCTTTTCTGCCGGTCAACACATCCAGAGCCATAACCACATTCTCTCCATCCACGCCGGGGATATGAGGAACAATCGGAATTGCTCCGGTAGCTACCACCACCGCATCCGGCCTGGCTTTCTCCACAGCCGCAGCATCCACCCTCTGCCCCAGTTGCACCGTTACACCCAGCTTCTTCATCTGCCCGGCCAGATATCTGGTCAGACCTCCTAGCTCTTCTTTATGCGGCGGCAGAACGGCAACCAGCAACTGCCCGCCAAGCTGGTCTTTGCCGTCAGCCAGCGTAACGCGGTGGCCTCTCATGGCAGCTACCCTTGCCGCCTCCATGCCGGCTGGCCCACCGCCAACGATAAATACCTTCTTGCACTTCTTAGCCGGTTCAATAGTATATTCCAGCTCTCTGCCAGCTCTGGCGTTTACAGCGCAAACCACAGGACGCATCTCAAGCACAGTGTCAAAGCAGGCGCAGCAGGCAGTGCAGTACCTGATATCGTCCAGGCGTCCTTCCTTCGCCTTGTTAGGCCATTCAGGGTCGGCTATCAGCGCCCGAGCCGCATAGACCATATCAACTCTGTCATCATTCAGAATCTGCTCAGCCAGCACAGGGTCATTTATCCTGGTGCCTCCAATGACAGGAATATCGACAACCTCCTTAACCCCCTCCGCCAGGTAAATCCACTTGCCGCGGGGAATGGACATCTGGATAAACGGAGTGGGCGATTCATGCCAGCCTGTGGACACATTGATAGCATGTATGCCGGCTTTCTCCATCAGCGGCGCTACCGCCTTAGTATCCTCCAGCGTATTCCCCCCTTCCATGAAATCAGCGCCCGACACCCGGCACAACAGCGGGTAGTCGTCCCCCACCTTCTGCTTCACGCTCTCGATGGACTCCAGTAGAAGCCGAGCGCGTTTGATGATATTCCCACCGTATTCATCAGTCCTGTTGTTGGTGTGCCCGGATAAAAAGTAGCTGATTAGTCCGGTACCGGCGATAGCATTAATCTCCACGGCATCAAAACCGGCTTCTTTCGCCCGCAGGGCGCCTTCCCCGTAGGAAGCCATCACCCGCTTTATCTCGTCCAGAGTCAGAGGCCGCGGCTTGGGAGCACTAGAATGTCTCTCCACGCCGATATTGGAAGGGCCTACCACCTCCATGCTGCCATCAGGTTTCTCCAACAACTGCAGGGCGGATATTTGCACCGCCGCCTTGGCGCCATATTTGTGCATCAGGTTGACAAACTCACGGAGACCGGGGACAAACTCATCCTTGTAGATGCCGATGCCGCCGGGGGGAAACATCCCGGTATAGAGCGTGGGTGCCAGTCCCACCACAATCAAGCCCGCTCCGCCACGCGCTCGCTCTGCGTAAAAGGCCTTAAACCTATCGGTCACCATGTCGTCGGCAGCCAGCCCAAGCTCCATAGCTGGCATCACTATCTTGTTCTTCACCTCCATCGTCCCTATCTTGATAGGTTCAAACAACTTAGCGAGTTTGCCCATGGAAAACCCCTCCTGGCATAGATGTTTGGTTCATGGCTTCGCCTTGACCCTGGCAGGCAACTTCTTGTCCAAGATATCCACTGCTTCCCCGACCATATCATTGAGAATATCCTTGGCAGGTCTCACATCCTTGAGCATGCCCACTATCTGCCCCACAGGTGAGCACAGAAGGTCATGCCGCTTTGCTTTCGACAGGCTGTCTATCAGGTCTAACATGAGCAATACCTGTATGATAACGGAAAGGGGCTTCAAGCCGGAGTTATCAAAGGCCTCCTGTATCGGGTTCTTCATCTGTCGCAACGTCTTGCCCGACCACACCCGGCTCACTCTGGTATCCTCTTCATTAGCGGTTATCAGAGCCTTCCGATGTACTTCGATTACATTGGCTTCCTCGGCAAAGAGAAAAGCAGTGCCCACCCAGACCCCCACAGCACCCAGCGCCAGCGCAGCCGCAAGACCCCTGCCGTCGCCTATGCCCCCTGCAGCCAGCACTGGTGTTGGTTTTACGGCATCCATCACCTGCGGGACTAGAGCCAGCGTGCCGATTCTGCCGGTATGTCCCCCCGCCTCGTGTCCCTGAGCCACTATGAAATCGGCGCCAGCCTTTTTATGGCGCAGCGCCCCCCTGACATTGCCCGCCAGTCCTAATACTTTCATGCCCCCCTCGTGAGCCATGGGCACCAGCCAGTCTGGAATCCCCAGGCCAGCGCAGTAGAGCGGAACCTTCTCCTCCAGCATTACCTGTATCTGCTTCTTGGAGTGCTCCACGCTCAAGACCAAGTCCGTCTTGGCCTCCTTGAGGGCCACGCCGTACTCCGCTGCTATTTTCTCTACAAAGTCCATGTGGGGCTGAGGCACAAACTGCTTCTTCAGCTCCGCCATGGATATGTCCGGCGGCGGTGCCTCACCTATGCCCTCTGGTAGCAGCACGTCTACACCAAAGGGCTTATCGGTCATCCTCTTGATTTCCCTGATCTCAGAGCGCAGCTCATCCAGAGGCAAACCAGTAGCCCCCAACACACCCATGCCACCAGCATTGGATACCGCCGCCGCAAGCTTGGGCTGCGCCGCATGGCCTTCACCGGCGATGCCTCCCATGCCTGCCAGCAGGATGGGATATTCAATGCCCAGCATGTCGCAGAGTTCAGTGCGCAGTGTCTTTTTGTTAGTCAATTTTCTCCTCCCTAGTTTTCGAAAATATATGAAATGGCTTGGATAGACGTATTGTTAAGTCGCTTCCATCAGGCTGACCAAGTGCCGTCTCAACCGCTTCAGTGCAGTGCCCAGTTGCGCCGTTTCTGCGCTGTCCAACACCGACATAATCCTCGAGCCCATTTCCTCCCTGAAGGGGACCATCCTCCGCACCAGGTTCAAGCCCTTTGTGGTCACCGTGACCCGCCTATTGCGACGGTCCTCGCCTATACCTTCCCTTCTAACCCACCCATCCTTCTCCAGCGTATCAATAGCCCTGGTAATGGCATGTTTAGAACGAAAAACTCGCTTGCTCAGCTCCGTCGGGGTAGCTGTCCCCCCCAGCACTATCAGGTGATTCAACAACGTGTAATTAGTTCGGTTTATGCCCGCTTGCCGCATCTCGACATCGAGATACCGCTCCAATATATCTGTCACATGGATTAAAGTGATGAAAGTGTCCACAGACAGGCGATTAGACTGCTCCCTGATTTCCTGCGCCAGGTCTTCAACCTTGTTTTCAAAATTGCTCAACTGTTACCCCCTTCCAACCTGAATGCCTCACTAACATTATAAACAAAAACTTGACTTTTTCGCATTATGGAAATATAATGGACGAAATAGTTGCATCTGTTATAATAACATGAGCAACATATCATTGTCATGTCGGTGTTGTCAAGTGGGCAGGGCTTATCGTGAATTATTTGAAGATACAATGCAAATCTAAGGAGGAATAGGATGACTACCAGGACACAGACTCTAATGGTGAACACCCCCATAAAGGCCCAACAGATTGCCCTCCTGGAACTGAGCGAAGACATGAGGGCTACCCGCCCCGGATACCAGTGGTCGCTGGATTTGGAAAGGGCAAGGCTGCTCACCGAATCCTACAAGCAGACCGAGGGCGAACCCATGCCCCTGAGAAGGGCTAAGGCCCTGTCCCATGTCTTGCAAAACATGACCATTTACATTCGCCCTGACGAGCTGATTGTCGGCAACTACGCCTCTAACATAAACTCCGTTTCCTTCTACCCCGAGTTCGCCTGGAAATGGATAGCCAGGGAGACAGAGCCAGGCAAGATATACGCCAGCATGTTGACCGACGAAGGCCGCAAGGAGCTAAAAGAGATATGCAGCTACTGGGGCAATAACTCCATACACCACAGGCTTAGAAAATACCTGCCTGAAGAGCTACAGGACATCTTCTGGATTTTCAACTGGGAATCCACCACGCCTAACTACGAGAAGATACTGCGCCTGGGTTTGAAAGGCATTCTGGAAGAGGCCAAAGCCAGATTGAAGAAGCTCGATGAAGAATACGTGGCCGAGTCCATAAACGGCATCGACTTCGTACACAAGAAGGATTTCCTGAACAGCACCATCATCTCGCTGGAAGCCGTCATCAACTGGACCAAGCGATATGCCAAGCTGGCCAGCGACATGGCGAAAAGCGAGGAGAACCCGCTGAGGCGAGACGAGCTGGAAACCATCGCCAGAACCTGCGAATGGGTGCCCGAGAATCCAGCCCGCACACTCACCGAGGCAATGCAATGCTACTGGTTTATTCACCTCGTAATCAACTTTATCGAATTGCCACAAGTAGGCTCCGGAATCAGGTTCGACCAGGTTTTCAATCGCTTCTATGAAAAAGACCTGGCTGAAGGCAAGATGAACAGGGACCAGGCACAAGAGCTGATGGAATCTGTTATCGTGAAATTCCAGGAGACAGGCTTCCTTCATGCCCCGATATGGTCTGGATTCGGCGGCGGTGCGCTGGGATTCCAGACAGTCACCGTCGGCGGCACAGATGCGGAAGGCAATGATATCACCAACGAGATGAGCTACATAGTCCTGGATGCGGTGAAAACCGTGAGGGCTATAGTACCACCGCTAGCACTTAGATGGCATGACAAAATGCCCAGAAAGCTGGTTCACAAGGCTATCGAGGTTATGGCATCGGGTATGCCACAACCAGCTATCTTCAACGATAAGGTCAACGTGCTGAGGCTGGTAGCTATGGGATGCCCCATCGAGGACGCCAACAACTACTCCATTAACAACTGCATGGTGCCCACCATACCCGGGAAAAATTTCAACCACGTTTCAGCCTGGGCAAACGGCATACCTGTCCCTCTCTGCCTGAATACCGCCCTAGGCGTAGCACCTCTAGCGTTGTACAAGAAAGCTGGACTCAAGACCATTAACCCAGCAAAGCTAAGCTCAGCAGAAGAACTGATGGATGCCACCATCGAAAACTATCGGTGGCTGGTGCATCGGCTGGTGCAAATCGCCAACATCATGGACGCGCTCTACCGCGAATATGCTCCCAGGCCATTCCTATCTGCCATCATCGATGACTGCATCGAAAGGGCACAGGATGTCAGGGACTGGAACTACACACCAGATTATCGGGACATAGACCTCTTCGGCCTTAATACCGTCGCCGATTCCATAGCTGCGGTGAAAAGGCTGGTCTTTGACGACAAGAAGGTCACCATGGAGAAGCTGGTTGAGGCATTAAAAGCCAACTGGCAAGGTTACGAAGACATCCGCAAACTCTGCCTTGAAGCACCGAAATTCGGCAATGACGACGACTATGTGGACCTGATATCGCGCGAGGTAGGCAAGAGGCTTTCTGAAGAGACCAAGAAATGCAAGACGAATTGGGGCGGGCCTGTTGTCATCGACGGCACCGCAGCCACTGCCTGGTGGAGCTTCGGACGTGTCTGTGCTGCTACTCCTGACGGCAGGGCAAATGGCGACCCGTTCAACGACGGAACCATATCGCCCATGGCCGGCGCTGACAAAAAAGGCCCTACCGCAGTTCTGAAGTCGGTAGCCAAGGTTGACCCCTTGGTAAGCTGGAACCAGCTCTTCAACCAGACTTTCATGCCTCAGTATCTCACCGGACACAATGCTGAGTCGTTTGCCCAGTACCTGAAGACCTTCGGCGACCTGGGCATTCACCATATCCAGTTCACTACGGTGGGGAGAGACACCCTGGAAGATGCTCAGCAACATCCGGAGAAATACCCCAACCTGATGGTGCGCGTGGCCGGGTTTGCGGCATACTTCATAGACCTGGACAAGAAAATACAGGATTCTATCATCGCCAGAACTCCGCAGTGTCTCTAAGCCTTGAAAGAGCGCAACATGACTTCTTCCCACGCCGAGACACATAACAGCGGGGTAAAGGGGCTGGTTTTCAACATCCAGCGGTACAGCATCCACGATGGCCCTGGAATCAGGACCACCGTGTTCCTCAAGGGCTGCCCGCTGGAATGTAAGTGGTGCTCTAACCCGGAATCCATCAATCCCAGCCCCGAGCTAATGGCCAGAGAATCCCAATGCGATGGCTGTGGTAAATGTGTCGAGCCCTGTATGCACCACGCCATTGAGTTGCACGATGACCACGTGCATATAGACAGGTCAAAATGCGACCTGTGTCTGAAATGTGCAGAGGCTTGTCCTAAAGGGGCGATAGAACTGTCAGGCAAATATATGAGCGTGGCAGAGGCACTGGAAGAGTGCAGTAAGGACGAGATTTTCTACCAGAACTCAGGCGGCGGTGTCACTTTGTCCGGCGGCGAGCCACTGTATCAACCTGAATTCACCCTGAATCTACTCCAGGCATGCAAAGAAAGAGCCCTTAACACCGCTATCGACACCAGCGGCTTCGCCAACTGGAAGGCAATAGAAAAAATGCTCCCCTATATCGACCTGGTACTCTATGATATCAAGCACCTTGACCCAGAGATGCACTCTAGTGCCACAGGAGTCAGCAACGAAGTAATCCTGGATAACCTGCAGAAAATCATCGAATCCAGCAAGACCAGAATCTGGATAAGAATCCCTGTTATCCCCAACTTCAATGACTCCGAGACATACATAGAGAGATTAGCAGAAACCCTCGTGGGAATGCCTGCAGAGAAAATCTCCCTGCTCGGCTATCACGAATGGGGCAAGTCCAAGTATCTCTCCCTGGGTAGAGAATACCCGCTCAATGGCTGTGTGCCGCTTACTGAGGAAAAACTGGGGAGCCTGAAGAACATAATGCAGTCCAGGGGGCTGCAAGTCACCATCGGCTATTAGCACCAGCCAGCTAAACAGAAGACAGCCAGCTACAAGAGGTGTATTAGCAAGCAAACATCTCTATAGACATTTGCTTCAAAGGCGTATAGAATTGACAGGTATCCTCCAAGTTACCGGACGAAGGGCTGCAAGCTCAAACAGAATATAGCATCCCCAGTGGCTAACTCTAGCCACCGTTGACAATCTGAAAACAAGGAGGTGAACTGTCAAGAACGAGCAAAGGCAAACGTGATCGTGCACCAACCGAATTAACTACAAAAAAGTACGAGGAGGTAAAAGGAAACACTAATGAGAAAGGCTTGTTTCATATTTGCAGCCATATTGATTTCAGTTGCGGTAGCCTTGCCCGTAGTGAGTTGTGCTCCCAAAGCACCAACCCAGGAGAAATTTGTTACTTTCCTCAGTATCACCGATTTGACCGGCCCCACCGCCGGGCTTACTTTCCCCCTCGCTGAAGCCACTGGCTTTGCTTTCGATAATGTGAACGACAAAGGTGGAGTGAAAGGTGTTAAGATCAAGCATATCGTCGTGGACCACCGCTATGATACGGCCCGCGCCGTGTCAGCTTACAAGAGATATCGCACCGAGCCCAAGGCTTTTTGGGTATTTATTTCCATCACCGCCGGAGTAAAAGCGCTGGCAGCTCAGATGGAAGCAGACAAATTACCTTGTACCACGCCTGCCGATGGCGAGTTTCAGGCAAAACCTGGATGGATTTTCCTGGCCGCTACTCCCTACCAGGATGGCTTTGCTGCCGCCCTGGACTGGATGGGCAAAGACTGGAAAGCCAAGGGGAAATCAGGCATGCCCACTATCGGTTATATGTCATGGGACAGCCAGTACGGCCGCGAGGCACTCAGGGGCGGACAGGAATATGCTGCCCAAATTGGCGTCAAACTGCTGAAGCCGGAGTTCTTCCCGCCGGGAGCGGCCGACCATACAGTTTGGCTGAGCAGGATCAATGACGCCGGCGCTGACTACTGCTACCTGGGAGGCGTTGACCCCACTCAAAGCCTCATTCTCCGCGATGCCTTCAAGCTGGGCCTGACCAAGAAAATCCAGTTTGTCAGCGAATATTGGGGGCTGGACGAAAACGTAGGCCTGAAACTCCATCCCGAGGCAACCGAAGATGCCGTGATAGTCAGCCCATTCACCCGTGGGGATGAAGCCCGCAAGCTGCCTCAAATTGTAGAACTCTGGAGCAAGTATGGGAAGGGACCGATAACTGATATGAAAGCCCTGTTCCCTGGGGGCATCTTGATGGTCAAGTACTTGATAATGGCTCTGGAGATAGCGCTCGACGAGGTAGACTACGATAAGATCAGCGGCGAACCAGCATATAAGGCCATGCAGACAATCACCGGGACCGATGCGGGAGGTATAGGTGGCCCCTGTGCCTACAGCCCGACTAGCCGCAAGGCTGGTGCCATGGTTAAGTTCTACCGCGTGCAAAGCGGCAAGAACGTCCCCATAAGCGACTTTGTGCCAGCACCCGACGCCGTGTCCCTACACAAGAGTTGGTAAATAGCAACCAAGGAGGTGAAAGGACAAGGAAGAGTAACGGTAAAAGTGATCATGCACCAACCACAGGAACCAAAGTTGTAACGAGGAGGTAAAAGGAAACACTAATGAGAAAGGCTTGTTTCATATTTGCAGCCATATTGATTTCAGTTGCGGTAGCCTTGCCCGTAGTGAGTTGTGCGCCCAAAGCACCATCAGAGGGGAAATTTGTCACTTACCTGAGCCTGAGCGACCTGACAGGCCCTGGCGCTGGCCTGGTCTTCCCAATCGTGGAGGCTACAGGCTTCGCCTTTGATGATATAAACAGCAAGGGCGGCGTAAAGGGAGTAAAAGTAAACAAGATCGTGGTAGACACGAGATATGATACAGCCCGCACCGTGTCCGCCTACAAGAGATACCGCACTGAGCCCAAGGTTTTCTGGGTGTTCATTCCCCTCACCCCAGGCGTGAAAGCGCTGGCGGCTCAGATGGAAGCAGACAAATTGCCCTGCACAACGCCGGCCGATGGCGAGTTCCAGGCAAAGCCGGGATGGGTCTTCCTGGCTGGGGTTCCCTACCAAGACGGATTTGCTGCCGCCCTCGATTGGATGCTCAATGACTTCAAAGCCAAGGGTAAAAGCGGAGTGCCTACCATCGGTTTTATGTCCTGGGACAGCCAGTACGGCCGCGAGGCACTCAGGGGCGGACAGGAATATGCCGAGAAAATCGGCGTGAAGCTGCTCAAACCGGAGTTCTTCCCCACGGGAGCCGCCGACCATACCGTCTGGCTAAGCAGAATCAATGATTCTGGCGCTGACTATTGCTTCATAGGCGGTGTTGACCCCACGCAAAGCCTCATTCTACGTGACGCCTTCAAGCTGGGCCTGACCAAGAAAATCCAGTTTGTCAGCGACTTCTGGGGACTCGATGAGAACGTCGGTGTCAAAGTCCACCCTGAAGCCACAGAAGGTGCAGTGCTGGTCAGCCCGTTCATCAGAGGAGATGAATCCCGAAAGCTGCCTCAGGTTGTTGATTTGTGGAGCAAGTACGGGAAGGGGTCAATAGCTGATATGAAATGTCTCTTTCCCTCGGGCATACTGCTAGCCAAGTATTTGAGCCTGGCAATTGAAAAGGGGATTGACGAAGTAGGCTATGACAACTTCGGTGGCGATGATGCATACAAAGCCATCCAAACTATCACCGGCACTCCTTCAGATGGCGTATCCGGCCCCTGTGCTTACAGCCCCACCAGCCGCAAGGCTACAGCGATGGTCAGGTTCTACCGCGTGCAAAGTGGCAAGACCAACCCTATAACCGACTGGGTTCCCGCACCAGATGCGGTGTCACTGCACAAAAACTGGTAGCCAACAATGAACTAAGAAAAGGAGAAGGAATGATTCGGTCTGGATTCGCCAAAGCAATCGCCGTGGGGGCATGCGTGGCTCTGGCCTTGCCAGCGTATATCGGCTGCGCTAAGGAAGCAAAACCCCAGGAGAAATATGTCACCTTCCTTAGCCTGAGCGATATCACCGGACCTTCGGCAGGCCTTATTTCGCCGCTGCAGGAAACCCTGGGGTGGGGAATTGAAGACCTCAATTCCAGGGGCGGTGTCGATGGTGTCAAGGTCAAGTCAATCGTGATAGATACCCGTTACGATGTCGCCAGGGCAGCATCAGCCTACAAGAGACACCAGGCAGACCACAAGCTGGTCATGGCCTTCATACCACAGACTGCAGCAGGCAAAGCGCTGGCGCCTCTCATGGACCATAACAAGCTCAGCTCGCTAACGCCCGCCGACGGCGAGTTCCAGGCAATCATGGGCCGAACTTTCCTGCTCCTTACTCCTTACCAGGATGCATTTGGAGCTACCATCGATTGGATTCTCAAAGACTGGCAAGCTAAAGGTAAAACCGGGGTTCCTACTATCGGCTACCTTTGCTGGGACAGCCCCTACGGCAGAGAACCGCTGCGCGGCGGCAAGGAGTATGCCGAGATGAAGGGAGTGAAGCTGCTGCCACCAGAGTTTTTCCCTGTAGGTGCGGCTGACCATACCGTCTGGCTCACCCGAATCAACAACGCCGGCGCAAATTACTGCATCATAGGTGGCGTCGACCCCACTCCTAGCCTCATCATGAGAGATGCCAACAAGCTGGGTTTGAAGGAAAAAATTCAGTTTGTAGACGCCCTCTACTGTGGCCCCGACGAGCCGGTGGGCATCAAGCTCCATCCTGAAGCTGTAGAAGGCACAGTTCTCTGCTCCGCCATCCTCCGCGGTGACGAGGCACGCAAGAACCCTCTAATCCAGAGCCTGTGGACCAAGTACGCCAACAGGCCTATCACTGAGATGCGTGCTTTGAGCCCTGGCGGCTTTCTCATCTGCAAAGACTTTGAAAAGGCACTCTCCATAGCGCTTAAGGATGTAGGCTACGAGAAGCTCGGCACCGAAGACGTATATCAAGCATATCAAAAGATAACCGGGAACAGCCGGGATGGAATCCTCGGAGATTGTCTCTACAGCCCAACCAGCCGCCGTTCCAGCGACGTTGTGAAATTCTATAGGGTTGTCAACAGCAAGGTAGTCCCCATAACAGATTGGATCAAGGCACCTGATACCGTGTCGCTTCACAAAGAATGGTAAGCCACGGGTTTTAATAAGAGAGGAGGAAAGATATGAATCATCTGAGACCGCAAAAAATATTCTTAACCGGCGTTGCACTATTGCTATTGCTGTTGCCAGTAGCCGCTTGTGCTCCGAAGGCGCCACCGCCTCCCCCACCGGCGCCACCTGCCGGCACCATAGCCGTTGAACCGGCCAAGATAGACATGGATTTGCTCAAGACCAACTTCGAAATCCTGGTCAAGCTGCGCCGTTACACCCCAGAAGTGGCGGCAAAACTGCCAGTTCAACTGGGATTACTGGTTCAACCAGTCACCTTTATCGGCGAGGGCTGGCCAGCAAACGAGATGGTTTTTGTTGACCTGGTGATACCGCCCGACGTAGAAATGAAGGGGCTGGACCGAAGCCGTGGTGAAGACAGTGTGGGCATTGCTGTGGGTACCGCCGATTCCCAGGGACGTTTTGAGGCAATTATGGAAGCAGCGGCAAAGCTCAACTGGCTACTGAGGACCGATTGGCTGCCCACAGTGACGCCCGACCTGGCTTCGCTGAAGCCGCTTCCCACCGGTACCTACACCATAAGGGCAACGGGCATTGACCCGCGCACTGTGGCTACCGGCACCTGGGTGCTGGAACTATCAGCACCAGCCGGCAAATAGCGTTAACCAATAGGAAGATTTGAGATAGCCCAAAACTCGCTTGAATGACAGGCGGAGGGGCCTGCCGGTGAGGTTCGGCTCCTCCTTTCCTAAGGTGTGCGCCGGCAAACAACTCAGACAGCAAATTGCATGCCAACATCATAAAGAAGAAGGAGACCACCGTGAAATATGAAGGACTGAAACTCGAGAAGTCAGAACATATTGCAGTCCTGACCATCGACCGCCCCCATAGACTCAACGCGGCAACCCTGGAAATGGGTTATATCGCACTCCCACGAATACTCAGAGATATCCAAGAAGATGAAGACATCCGGGTGCTGATTATCACCGGTACCGGCAAAGGCTTCTGCGCTGGCGCAGATGTAAACGAGCTACCAAATTTTTTCAAAATAACCGCTAGCCTGGCCAGGCACGAAAAGCTGATGGCTCTGGGTGAGTTCGCACGCTTGCTCTATGACCTGGAAATACCGGTTATCGCAGCAGTAAACGGCGTGGCCGCCGGAGCCGGTGTATCCATAGCGCTTCTTTCAGATATAAGAATAGCCTCGGAAAACGCCAGCTTCGGCCTGGTGTTCGTGGCCAGGGGCTTGATTCCTGACTGCGGAGCTACCTACCTGATGCCCAGATTGCTCGGCGCCGGCAAATCATTTGAGCTGATGTATACCGGCGACCTCATAGATGCCAGAGAAGCAGAGCGTATAGGCCTAGTCAACAAGGTTGTCCCTCACGATAAGCTCATGGACGAGGCCAAAGCCTGGGCTAAAAGACTGGTGCAAGCGCCTCCACTGGCACTCGCCCAGATAAAACGAGCCATTCACAAAGGAATGTTGAACAACCTCGAAGAACAGTTGTACTTCGAGACCTACGCCCAGAACTTCCTCTTCGGAACAGAGGACTTCAAGGAAGGAGTCGATTCATTCTTAGAAAAGCGCCAGCCACACTGGAAAGGGCGATAACACTGTCCGCTTCGGAGTGCTGTCATGCTGGTTCATGAATAATCCAGATTAGAAGGGAGCTAGACAACAATGAAGGATTATGATGTCGTAGTAATTGGCGCCGGGTTGGGAGGTATCTCCGCAGCCAGTTCCCTGGCTAAAGCAGGGAAAAAAGTATTGCTGCTGGAGAAACACAATGTCCCTGGCGGATATGCCACTTCTTTTAACCGCGGAAGATTCGAGTTTGAAATCGCCCTCCATGAACTTTCTGGCCTGGGGGATGCCAACAACCGCGGCCCGGTCTGGCGCATATTGAACGACTATGGCGTGCTACCCAAAGTAGAATTTGTCCGCATCCCTGATTTATACCGCTCCGTCATGCCCGGTGCTGACGTCACTGTACCAATCGGCCGCCAGAATTTCGAAGACGCATTATGCAAGGCGTTCCCCAAGGAGGCCGAAGGAATAAAGAAATTCTCTGCTACCATGTTCAATTTTGCCGATGAAGCAATAAAGGCAAACCGTGTGGGAATGAAGGCAGTCATGGAAGACCCCTCCAAGTTCCCCACCTTAATGGCTAATTACGGCCGCACCCTGAGCGATGTGCTCAATCCGCTGGTCTCTGACGAGAAAGCGCGCGCTGTAATTTCAGCAACTTGCGGCTACTACCTCCAGCCACCCTCCAAATGTTCCTTTCTGATTTTCGCACTGGGCACAGCCAGCTATCTCAAGTTTGGTTGCTATCACGTCAAGGGAACATCGCAAGCTATGTCCCAGGCTTTCATAGATACCGTAGAAGAAAACGGTGGCCACGTCTGGCTGAACAACGGTGCCAAGCGTATCCTAGTCTCCAACGGCAAGATAAGAGGTGTAATTGCCGAAGATGGCACTAAAATCGCCTGCCAGCGTGTTATATGCAACGCCAATCCCCTGACAACAAGCCTCGACCTCATCGGCAAGGAGAATATGCCCGATTGGTACCTGAAACGGCTGGGCAAATGGACTGCTGGCGGTTCTACCTTCAACGTCTACCTGGGACTGGACTGCACCTGCCAGTCTCTAGGCTTCAAAAACCACGAGAACTTCGTCAGCATAGGCCCCGACCTGGACTGGCAGCACGAGAGCATGAGACACGACATTAGCTTCAAACCCTACGGCGCAGCAGTGACCGCCTACAACATAGCCGACGCTGACTTCTCACCACCTGGAACCGGCGTGGTGGTGCTCTGCGTCATAGCCTACGCCGAACCCTGGCTCAAATTATCACCCCCTGGATATGCGGAAGCCAAGAGCAAGCTGGCAGACAAGCTCATCACACTGGCTGAAGGAATAGCCCCTGGCCTCAGAGAGCACATCGAGGTCATGGAAACCGCTACGCCTCTGACCAACATCAGATATACCGGCAACCCCGGAGGCAGCATTATCGGCTTCGACGAGAACTTCCAGGGGGCTGGCAATGTCCATCTGCCAAATAGGGGGCCAATCGAGGGTCTCTACTTCGCCAACGCCTGGGTAAATATAGGCGGCGGCTTTGAGACCTGTATCGTCTCCGGCTACATGGCTGCCAGCGACGCAATGAAAGACATGGAACAAGGCAAGACAGATGTGGCCGTGATGGAAAAAATGAAAAGCCAGTTGTCCAAGGAAGCCGAAGGGGCAACCGAAGTAAAAGACAATTTCTTCGCACAGACCAGCAAAACCATGGCCAAGCTGCATCCCAACCGCATCACTCTGAAAGTCAAAGAGATTATCGCGGAGACACCCAGCACCAAGACGCTGAGAATGGTATCAGCAGATGGGGCATTACCTTATTTCAGGGCTGGTCAGTATATCAACCTCTTTGTCAAAATAGGCGGAGTGCTGACCTCACGCCCCTATAGCATCTCCTCCGCTCCAGATAAGCCGTATTACGATATCACCGTACGCAGAATGGAGCCGGGTTTCGTCTCCCATTACCTGCTTGACAAGGTAAAGCCTGGCGATGTCTTCGAATCCACCGGGCCAAACGGCAGCTTCTACTACGAGCCGGTAATCGACCCCTCGAACTTGGTATTTCTGGCGGGCGGTAGCGGTATCACTCCCTTCATATCCGTCATCAGGGACATCACGCAGAAGAAGCAACCGGTAAATATCCACCTGCTATACGGCAGCCGTAGCTACCAGGACATCATCTTTGAGGACGAGCTGAAGAAACTGACAGCCAAGCATAAAAATATAAAGGTGGACTACATCATCAGCGAACCACCCAAAGGGTGGTCAGGACTTTGCGGTCTGATGGATGCCAGGATGATCTCCTCGCTGGTTAAATCGGTCAAGGGCAAGAAATTTTTCCTCTGCGGCCCGGCACAGATGCATTTCCTGTGCGAGGACGCTCTTACCAAGCTGGGCGCAGCACCCAGAAACATCAGGAGGGAGGCATACGGTCCTCCAGCCGACATCACACTGGAACCCGGCTGGCCAGGGCTATCACCCAGCAAAGAGTTCAAGGTGGTAGAAGAGAGGTCAGGCCGCACGCTGAAGGCCAAAGCTGGAGAGCCACTGATGATATCGCTAGAACGCGCTCGCCTCGTAGTCCCCGCTGTATGCCGCTCCGGCGAATGTACCGCCTGCCGAACAAGGTTGCTAAAAGGCAAGGTTTTCGCTCCTTCCAGAGTGCACCGCCGCTGGATAGACGAGCAAAGTAACTACATCCATCCCTGCATGAGCTATCCACTGGAAGACCTGCACATCAGAATATAAAATACGATGGTAGAGGAGGGGTAAGATGCCGACAATAGACGATTTTCTTCGACCTAAAGAATGGATCCCGGAGATAGTATTAGACATTGGCAAGGTCGTCAGGCAATGGGGAGAGGAAAAATACATACCGATTCGGCGGCAAATCGATGAGGATTGGAAGGAGCACAAGCTGGTCAAGCCTCTGATGAAAGAGTTGCTGGTAGACCTGGGACTGGCTAAGGGCGGTTGGCCAGCAGAGGTAGGTGGCTTGGATATCCCCAATCTAGCAGTCTTTTTCTGTGTTATTGCTGACGAGCTTTCGAGGTTCGATTCCGCCTTTGCTTTGGCAGTGGCGATCAGCTGCGGATGGCCGTTGCTTCCAGTTACGCGGGAACCACACCGAAACATGGAGCTGTGCCGTGAGTTTGGCCCGAGGTTCTGCGGCGATGAGTTATACACCTGTTGTATGGATATGACTGAGCCAGCGGGAGGTTCAGATATAGAAAACGTAGGGCGTGTGCATGGAAAAACAATAAAAACCTCAGCCAGGCTGCAAGGCGGTGACTGGGTAATTAACGGCCAAAAACTATGGCCCTCAAACGCAGATGCGGATTTACACGGCGTGCTTTGTTCCACAAACCCTGGGTCATCGAATGAGGATGACCTTGCCCTTATTTACGTCCCAAGAGACACCAAGGGGGTTACAGTGGGAGCGCCATACCACAAAGCTGGTATGGCGGCAGATTACAACTCCGACATCTGGTTTGATGATGTAAAGGTGCCAAAGAGATACCGAGCTCATGGACCGGGTGATGATGCCAAATACTTTAGAGAGATCCTGACCTTCGGCAACGTAGCTGGTGCTTGTCTAGCGCTGGGACCGATGAAGAATACTTATGAAATCATCAAAAAGTGGACTTCTGAGAGGGTTGTTTTCGGGAGGCCACTAAAAGAGCACAGCATTAACGCTGCAGTCCTTGCTGAGATTATTATAGATATTGAGGCATCATCAATATGGCTCTACACATTGGCAACGCAACTAGACAACCCCGATATATCTGGAATAATGCCATGGGATGAGGCGATGGTATATAGAAGCAGGGCGGCTTCTCTATTTGTAACTGATGCAGGCGTTCACGCCACGAACAGGGCGATGGAACTCATGGGCTCTTATGGCTATTGCCGAGAATACGACCTCGAAAAACACTGGAGGGATGTTAAGATGACCACACTTTGGATGGGCGGCAGACAACTTGACCTTCTTGAGATTGCCCGATATTGGTATGACATTGAAACTTTGTAGCCTAGCTTATAGTCGAAATACCGAAATTTCTAAGGGAGGTAAGCAGAGATGCCAGAGGTAAAGGTGAAAAAAGGCCAGGAGCTGAACGGCCTGGGGACAATGCTCAAGGAGATAATGGACACTAACCTCAAGGACCCCAAGAAGTACAAGAGCATCGAGAAGCTGAAGGGAAGCATGGTGGTAAAGGAATCCACCAGCGGGGTCGCCATAACCCTCCACCTTAAAGAAGGCGAATTGGAGCTGCAAAACGACGCCGTAGAAAAACCCACGGCCTTCATGGAAGCCGGATTTGAAAACCTGGCCTATATCAGCTCCGGGCAGCTCAGCCCCATAATGGCCATGCTCACCGGCAAATTGAAAGCCGGCGGCAATCCCCTGATGCTGCTCAAAGTAGCCAATATCACCGTGCTTAAATAGAGGACACAGAGAGGCAGAAGCTTTAGCCAGCTTGTTGCTCCAGAAAGGAGGTGCCAACAGTCATCGAGCACATTCAATTTGTCTCGCAAGATGCTATAATGGTATGTCCGAAAATCAAAGGAGGAGGTTTAACAGATGGCTATTTTATTCGGAAGTCAGGAATGGGCAGACGCTATGAAAGACGCGATTGCCAAGAGCCAGCCTTATAAAGAAGCGGCTAAGAACTGGGAAGGGGACATGTATATCATCGTAGAGCCTGATGCAGCGTACAAACACACCAACATAATGTACGTTGACCTGTGGCATGGCGAATGCCGCG